>Ga0351887_10018_pt1 | contig 75557 bp, 60 predicted proteins | sample TotcelFGM3001L15_FD_206760 | JGI IMG/M metagenome (GOLD analysis project Ga0351887, IMG submission 206760) | Enriched cells from coal bed in the Powder River Basin, Montana, United States - Total cells FGM rep3 HSBNCT.FGM.300.1.L15 ...
AGACCTGCACCATGTGCGGTGATTTCTGCGCCATGAAAAAAGGGATGGAGGTTTTTATGGATGATATCCGGGGCGATAAAATCTCACGGGTGAATTGAGCCATGCGGGGCGAGAGATGAAAATTGGATACACAACCCCATATGGGGACAATTCCCCCACCAATTCCGATTCCGACCCTTCCCGGCTGGATTACCAGCAGTTCGAGAATCTCGCCACGGCCTACTGGCAATCCGAGGTTCTCTTTTCCGCGCTGGAGCTGAAGCTTTTCGATCATATCGAGGCCGGGGCGTCGACCCTTCAGGCCCTGTGTACGGCAGCCGCATGCAAAGAAGATGGTCTTTATCGCCTCCTGAAGGTGATGACGCGGATGGAACTGATCGGGGAAAACAACGGAAACTGGTACAACAGCCAGGCCGCCAGGGTGTATCTGGTCGAAACCAGTCCCACCTACATGGGAGATTTTTTTCTCTATCGCCGCACCATGCAGGAGAAATTTCACCGTCTGACCCGAAAGGTTTCTTTGGATGACGGCCTGATCGGAAAAAAGGACTGCAGGCAGTTTCGTGCAGAGGACCCGTACGAAGACAGAAACGGGAACTATGTCCGGGCTCTGGATCGACTGGCGCGGGAGAAGGCGAAAGAAATTGTCGGCATGCTTGGAAATGAAACCTGGGAGTTGCCCATTCTGGACCTGGGTGGTGGCGCGGGCGCGCTGTGCCGCAGGATTGTTGCCTCCCTTTCACCGGCAGATCCGCAACATAGCGGCCTGGATCATGCTGCAGCAGGGGTTCTTCTGGATCTCCCGGAGGTCATCGACGCGGCGCGGCAGATATATCCGAATGAAACAGAGTGGGTGGGTATCGAGACGGTTGCAGCGGATTTCCGCGTTTATGAATTTGATGTGAACAGGCAGTTTGGGCTCATCGTGATGAGCAATTTTCTTCATGCCTACGGAGAGATGGAGGCCCGAAACCTTCTTGAAAAGGCGGTCCGTCTCCTGAAACCAGGCGGAAAGGTTCTCATTCACGACTATTTTCCCGACCGACTGGGCTGCAATCCGCACAAGGGGGCAATGTACGACCTGGCCATGATGCTGAATACCTATGACGGCCAATGCCATGAGGCATCCCGAGTGATTTCCTGGCTTGATGCCGCCGGAATTCAGGAAAGCGTTGTTCTTGATCTTGAAACAGACAGCGCTTTGATTCTGGCCGGGGGAATACGTTCACGGGATCACCTTGTCCCTTTGCCGCTTCAGTGGGCCGATATCGCCATTTCAGAAGGATTCAGACGGGCGGTTCCCATCTCCACAGACAAAATTGCCACAGCCCCCTGGGTCAGGCTGAAATGCCGGTATGGGTGCAAGGGTTTCGGAAAGAATCTTCAGTGTCCTCCGAACGGCAGGGATGATCTGGAGACACAACGGCTGTTAAAATCGTATCGATGGGCACTTCTCCTGGAAGGGACGCCGCCTGGAAGATCATTTCATCAGCGGTTGCTTCGTCTGGAGAAGCGGGCCTTTCTCAGTGGCCTGCACAAGGCTTTTGTCATGGGTGCGGGCCCCTGCACGGTTTGCGACATCTGTCCCGGCGAGGGGGCGTGTAACAGAAGCGATCTGGCCCGGCCCTCGATGGAGGCTTCGGGAATCGATGTCTATCAGACGGCCAAAGCGGCATGTCTGGTTCTGAACCCGGTTCAAAAGAAGGGGCAGTATGTCAAATATATCGGTTTGCTGTTATTGGAGTAGGTGATGAAAATTTCGCTTGTTCAGCTCCCCACGTCCCACCACGGCGCCGGTGAAAAGGTCTATCCCCTGGGTCTTTCGAGGCTGTCCGGTCTTGTTCCGGCAGACGACACAAAAAGCGCACTGGACATGAATCTCTTTCCTGACCCCTGGCCGGAGCTGAAACAGATGATCGAAAATCAGCAGCCGGATATCGTCGCCCTGTCTCTGCGAAACATCGATCCCCTGGCCGGCCACTTGGTCTCCTATCTATCGGCACTCAAAACTGCCGCTGCCCTGGTTCGAAAACTCCTGCCGGATTCACGGATACTGGTTGGCGGTCCTGCCTTTTCCCTCTTTGGAACCCGGCTCATGGGCGCGGTTTCCGAGATAGACTATGGACTTGTGGGAGAAGGGGAGCGGGCCTTTCCCCGGATCATCGGAAAGGATATCGATCCGTCATCGGTTCCGGATCTGATCTGGCGAAAAAATGGCGCAATCCATCAGAATCCTTCGGGGCCGGGCATTTCCCTTGATGAGATTCCCCCGATGGACCGGATTTCCTTCAATCCTGCGGATTACATCCGGGAAAACGCCTATGTTGCCGCCGTCGGTATCGAGGGAAAAAGGGGTTGCGACCTGAGCTGCGGGTATTGTGTGTATCCCTGTCTTGGCGGAGGAAAGATGCGCCTGAGGCATCCGAAAAAAATCGTGGACGAGATCGAATGTCTGCACCGGGAGCATGGCATCGCTCTTTTTCACTTCACGGACTCGGTGATCAACCGCCCCGTTGACCATTTCGAGGCGTTGCTGGAAGAATTCATCCACAGAAAACTCAATGTCAACTGGACCGGCTTTTTCAGAGAAGACGCCCTCGATCGTCGGCTTGCAGAACGGGCACGCGCCGCCGGGCTGATTGCCATTTATTTTTCGGCGGATGCGCTCACGGATCATGGCCTGAAGCGTCTGGGGAAACGGTTGACAAAGCACGATATTTTAACGGCGGCAACGGTCACGGCACAGAGCCATATCCTCACCATGTGCCATTTTTTACTCAACCTTCCCGGGGACGGCGAGGCAGACGTCGTGGAAGCATGGGAAACGCTGAATCGTCTTCTGGATATCCATGCAGGACCGGCAAATCTCGGGGCCGTGATTTTCAACCACGTCCGACTCTATCCCGGGGCGCCACTGACAAAGCGGCTGATCAGAAGCCGAGAACTCTCCCCGAATACCGATCTGCTTTACCCGATCTATTACAACCCGCAGCGGTTCGCCCATCTTCTTCACGAAATGGAAGCCCACTGTCACGGTGCGGGTATTTTTTCACGACTGAAAATGAATCCTTGAGCATGGGGTGAAAGTGAAGATCATCATTCTGGAACACCCGAGAATCCAGTCGGAAAACCGGTTCAACGATATCGCCAACACCCCTCTCTGGTCCTGCCTGATGGGCGGCTATGTGGCATCAGCCCTGAAGGCTGCCGGCCATGATGTCAGATTGATCGACTGCACGGTGAATGGCTGGAACTTTTCAAAAACCGCGACTGAAATCATGGCCTTTTCCCCAGCCCTTCTGGCTGTGAATGGTGTCTATATGTGGGAAAAGACCGGTTCGCTTTTTGATTTTTTTCAGAACCTGAGACAGGCTGGATTTATGGGCCACATCACGCTTTTCGGGTTTTATCCCACCCTGGCGTGTCACCGGATTTTGGCGTTCAGCAAGGCCGTGGATTCGGTTTGTGTGGGAGAATGCGAAATCACGGTCACAGAACTGGCCAGCCGCCTTTCAGTCCATACACCCGTCGGAAATATCAAAGGGCTTGCAGAAAGGCACGGGAACGGGATGAATCTGACGGGCTCACGTAAACCGATCTCCGATCCCGATCTCTTTGACTTTCCGGTGAGACCGGATCAAGACTTTACGACCGTATCCATTCTGGGGAGCCGGGGATGTTACAACCACTGCAGTTTCTGCCCGGTTCCTTCCTTTTACAACAATGGGCCGCTCTGGCGGGGCAGAAGTCCGGAAAATATCCTTCTTGAAATTGAAGAACTGGTTTCAAAGGGAATCACCGATTTCTATTTTGCGGATCCCAATTTCATCGGTCCTGGAAAGAAAGGAAAGGAAAGAACACAGAAGCTGATGGAACTGATCCGTCCGCTGAAAATCACATTCGGCATGGAGACACGGCCCCAGGATCTTGATGATGAAATCATGGAAAGTCTTGTCTCATCGGGGTTTACCAGCATGCTTCTGGGTGTCGAGAGCGGCTCTGAAACCCTCCTCGGACATCTTTCCAAGGGCATTACACGAAACAGCAGCGAGCGCGCCATTGCACGCTGCCGCACTTTCGGCATCGAGCCGGAGATCGGCTTTCTGATGTTCGTCCCGGACAGCACCCTTTCCAATCTTGGTGAAAACTTTGAATTTTTGGAAAAAAACGGACTTCTGGATCGATTGGACCGGACGGCCAATCTGTTTTCCCATTCCCATATCGTACTGATGGGAACAAGCGGATACCATAGACACCAGCAGGAAGGCAGGCTGACGCCATCCGGTTATCAGGGATTTGAAGGAGAAATTGAATACACCGATAAACGGGTGGCGTGGATGCGGGATGTGATGGTCTTTGCGTGTCTTCATATCCTTAAGGAAAGCGCATCTTGCGACTCTCCGATCCACTGGCAAAAACCGCAGGGGCAGGGGGCCGCCAAACGGGTCAACGATTACCTGGTCAAGCTGTTTGAAAGGCTTTTGAAAGACGCCGCATCGGTTAAACCATCGGATGATCCGGAAATGGTGAAGAAGAACATCGAAAGTGAGATTCATCGGGAGATGCGGCTGGCAGAATTCCTTGAACCATAAAAGAACGTTTACCAGCCAGGTTGAGCGATAACGATTCAAGACGGTTTCATCCGGTTTATCCGTGAAGCGTTAACGCCAGTTCAGCCACTCTTTTGCCCAGGTTATGCACGGTCTGCATTCCGAATGTATCACCGGAAACCCCATCCGGATGGCTGCCCCAGACAGTCCCGCCAAAATGGGCTGTCGGACGGCCATCACCGACCACAACCATGTCCCAGACCAGCATGGCGGCATGGACCGCCTGGATGGTTATCTCCTGCCCGCCATTGCGGACGCCTCCGACTGCGATGACGCCGCCGACCTTGTTGTGGAAACGGAACCCGTTTCTTCGGAAAATCACGCAGCGATCCAGAAAAGCCTTGCATTGGGACGTCATGGTGCCAAAATAAACCGGGGTGGCGATGATGATTCCGGCCAGAGCCGGGTCATCCAGAAACGGAATGATTCGGCTGAAATCATCTGCCTGGCTGCAGGCAAATTCCTTCATGCATTTCCCGCAGGCCACACAACCATTAAATTGATAATCGGCCAATTCCAGCAATTCGGTCTGCATGGACGGTGCAGCTTCCTGGACAGCTTTCAGACATTCTTCCACAGCATGAGCTGTTGTCTTCCCTTTTCGGGGACTGCATGCGATGCCAACGATTTTCATGGAACAGATCTCCTTTTTTTATGATTATTAAAGGATTGCAACCAGCGTCGGAACGGGACCTGGCTTTAGTGGGTAGCTCCGGATATACCTTCCAAATTGTTTTCATACCACCTTTGAAATTATTTTTCATTGATATTTTATGTGCCTTACCGCATATTGAAGCACCGAACTGCGTGATCCTTCAGACAGAGGTGTCCTGTCATACAGGCTCATAGGCAGTGCAATCGGATGAATTTTTAATGGGTTTTTGTGAATATGAGGGGAAAATAATGTTGGATTATTCTGATAAACCAAACTGGCTGGGTCCCATTTATGCCGTAACGCTGATTAATGCCTGGTATGCCGCCCTGAATTTGCACCTGGCTGAAAAAGGTACGATCACGGATGAAGACAGGATCGCCATCCTGGCGCGTGTTCGGTCCCAGTGCAAAGATATGGAATTGTATATGGCCACCGAGGGGCAACAACCGTTCTCCACCCGGGATTTGATGAAAAAATTTGAAAAGATTGCCATGTTTTCTGCCAGGGCCCAGTCCTGAAATGGTGCGCAGCAACAGGTTCAGGTTCATGTCAGGCATCAAATCAATGCTCTGTTGCATCGTGTCACTGCTGCTGACCGGAATGGGTTTGCTTGCGGGAGATGCCGCTGCGCGCCAGATAACAGACGGAATCGGACGACAAATGATGGTTCCCGATAATCCGGTCCGTGTGGTGGCACTGGCCCCGAGTATCACCGAGATTGTTTTTGCGCTTGGACAGGAGCAGCGTCTGGTGGGAATCGCCCGATTCAGCGACTTTCCGCAGGAAGCCCAACGATTGCCCCAGGTGGGTTCCTATATTCAGCCGGACATCGAGAAGATTATTGCGCTGAATCCCGACCTTTGCATCGCCGTCAAGGACGGGAATCCCCGCGCTGTGGCAGAGAGGCTGGAGTCACTGCGTATTCCGGTCTATGCTGTGGATCCGCTTGATCTGGAAGCGATCATGACCACGATACTGCAAATCGGGGATCTGCTGAACGCGGGAGATCGTGCACAAAACATCGCAGGTGATATGAAATCACGCATTGAACGGGTCAGGGAGCTGGTTAAGCGAACGACGCATCGCCCGGGGGTTTTTTTTCAGATCGGCTTTTCTCCGATCGTTTCTGTGGGAAAAGGCACCTTTATTCACGAACTGATCGAGATGGCCGGCGGAACGAACCTGTGTGCGGGTTACGCGTCATACCCCCGGTTAAGCCGGGAGCAGGTGCTGGCCCTCTCGCCGGATGTGCTCGTCATCACCACGATGCATCGGGGCATGACCATTGATCAGGTCAAGGCCGAGTGGGCTGTTTATCCTCAGATTCCGGCTGTTCGGGACGGCCGGATCGCCATTGTCGATTCCAATATCTTTGATCGCCCCACCCCGCGCCAGGTGGATGCCCTGGAGCAGTTGGTCCGCGTGATTCATCCGGAACTGTTCAAGGATTTTAAATGACGGCCGGACCGCACAAACTGCTTCTTCGTCTGGCGGCTGTTTCTGCCGTACTGCTGCTTTCGCTGGCTGTGGCCCTGATCATGGCCCTTTCTCTGGGATCAACCCAATCCGGCGTGGATGCCATCGTCAAAACCCTGATGGGCCGCAATTCGTCCGATCCCATGCTGCAGGCTATCATCTGGCAAATCCGGTTCCCGCGGGTGCTGCTGGCTGCCCTGGTGGGTGCGGCCCTGTCTGCGGGAGGTCTCGTGTTCCAGGCGCTTTTGCGCAATCCACTGGCAGAGCCCTATATACTGGGCATCTCCGGCGGTTCTGCCATCGGGGCTATTATCGGGATCATCCTGGGGTTCTCCCGATTTCCCGGTGTAACAGTGATGGCCTTTGTGGGCAGCATGTGTACGCTGATGCTGGTGATGATCATCTCTTCGGGACAGAGCATCCTGAAAAAGGACGCACTGCTTTTGGCCGGCGTCATGGTGAATGCCTTCTGTTCTGCGGTCATCATGTTTCTGATCTCCATGACACAGGATGCCAAGCTGCAAAACATCATTTTCTGGCTCATGGGCGATATGTCCATGACCGATCTGAAGCAGGTCGGTATTCTGTCCGCCATCCTGATACCCGGGTTCATCCTGATTTTCTGCCTGTCCCATGCGATGAACCTGCTGCTCATGGGCCGTGAAATGGCCATCAGCATGGGCCTTCAACTGAAAACCATCACGGTGACGCTGCTGGTGGTCACCTCCTTCATGGTCAGCGCCACGGTCTCCCATTGCGGTTTGATCGGATTTGTCGGGCTGGTAATCCCCCATCTGCTCAGGCTGGTTCTGGGGCCGGATCACCGTGTTCTGGTACCGGCCTGCATTCTGGGCGGCGGTGCCTATATGGTGTTCTGTGATCTGCTGGCCCGAACACTTCCTCAGCAAGGGGAAATGCCGGCCGGTGTGATCACGGCCCTGATTGGTGCGCCGCTTTTCATTGTGCTGCTTAAAAGATCAAGCCGATGACAGCCGCTGTTGATATCGTCCAACTGTCTTTGAACTATGGCAAAACAGCCGTGCTGAAAGATGTGTCATTTTCGGTGAACCGCGGCGAATTTTTTATCATCATCGGGCCAAACGGTTCTGGAAAAACCTCACTGATCAAGTCAATTGCCGGCATCGAGCAACCCCGGAACGGACAAATTGATATCCTGGGTCGTCCCTTGCCGGATTATGGCCGAAAGGCTCTTGCCCGAAAAGTGGCGTTGGTTCCCCAGACAGCGCCAACGGACTTTCCCTTTACCGTGGCGGAAACCGTTCTCATGGGACGTGCCCCGCATCTTGGCCTGCTGGGTCTGGAATCGGAATCGGATTTGAAAATCGTCCGTCAGGTGATGGAATTTACCGGCGTTACGGAACTGGCGGATCGGAAGATTGCACATCTTAGCGGCGGAGAACGTCAACGGGCCTTTGTGGCCCGGGCCGTATGTCAGTCATCCGAAATCATCCTGCTTGACGAACCCACTGCCTCGCTGGATCTGGCGTATCAGTCGCGGTTGATGGATTTGATGGAGGCGCTTAAAAATGACCGCGGCGCCACCATCGTCATGGTCTCCCACGACGTCAATCTGGCTGCCCTGTATGCCGATCGTCTCCTGCTCCTGAAGGATGGTCGGATCATGAGTCAGGGCCGTCCGTCTGACGTTCTGACGTATGAGACCCTGGAAAAGGTTTATAACTGTACCCTGCTGGTGGATCAGAGCCCTCTGGGTGATTTCCCCCGCATCACCCTGGTTCCCGGAAAATTCAATCCGTTTGGCGGTTCAGGCAGCCGGCCGATATGAATGGGCCGCAGCGCCAGTGACAAAATTGTTCTTGACTTTCCGAACCCGCTTTCATAAATATCAGATCGTTCAGGTGCTCTCCGGAGCTTAAAAGGGAACCCCGTGAAAATCGGGGACGAGCCCGTCGCTGTAATCTCTCCCCTTTTTTTGGAATCAAAAGGGAACCCAACGGCCGTTGTGCGTCACTGTCCCGAAAGGAGATGGGAAGACCGCCGAAAGGTGAGAAAGTCAGAAGACCTGCCTTGAGCAGACTGTGCCCGCTTCGTGGAACACGGCGCGCCATTATATCTTGCGGATAAACAGGGACATCCCCGGATTGAAATTTTTTCGGTCCGGGGATTTTTTTCTCCGGATCCATTCTGGATGGAAAAGGAGAAAAAGATGAAAATTTTGTATGCATTGACGGCTATCGCCCTGTTATCTGTGACCGCGACGGCATTCTGTGCCGATGAAACTGAAATCACCTTGGACCAGGTGGTGGTGACCGCCACCCGCCAGGAAGAAACGATATCTTCTGTTCCGGCCCAGATTTCCGTCATCTCAGCCGAAGACATCCGCAAATCGACCGCGATCACCGTGCCGGATCTGCTTCGAACCCAGTTGGGGATTCAGGTCAAGGATGTCACGGGTAACCGGCGCAGTTTCCAGATCGACATGAGCGGATTCGGCGAAACAGCCCAGTCAAACACCCTGGTTCTGGTGGATGGCCGCCGGATCAACCAGGCCGATCTGAGCGGCACGGACTGGACCCTGATTCCGCTCAACCGGATTGAACGGATCGAAATAATCCGCGGAGGACGCGGCAGTACCCTCTATGGTGACAATGCTGCAGGCGGTGTCATCAATATCATTACCAAAAAAGGAGATCAAACGGCTGCGGATGTCGAGGTCAGGGCCGGAAGTTATCAGACATTCGGTACCAGCGTTTCGGCAGGTGGCTCTCAGAAAAACAGTTCGTATCTGGTTTCCGGAAGCTACCTGAGTTCGGATGGATACCGGGATAACAGCGACAGTATCGCCAAGGATCTGGGTGCCAATCTGGCCTATTATCTGGGTGACAACGCCAGTGTCACCCTGGATGCGGGTTATCACAAGGACAGCACCGGTCTTCCCGGATCGCTGAAACAAAGCGATTTTGCTGCAGGCGCCTCACGGTCCGACACCCTCAATCCCTATGATTTTACCGATACCGAGGATACCTATATTTCGCTTGGTCCGGAAATATCTGTCCTGGGTGACAGCCTGCTGCGATTTGACACATCCTATCGAAACCGGTCCGTATTTTCATCTTCCCAATTTGCAGCCGGTTCGTTTGAGGGGGACACCCGTATTCATACGGTTGGTTTTTCGCCCCGGGCAATCATTCGAAAACCCATTCTGGGACTCACCAACAACCTGGTGGCTGGTTTTGACTTTTTTGATTCCACCGAGGATATCATCAACAGCTCGGTCTTTTTTGGATTCCCTTCGACAGGGGATTTTACCCTGGAAAAGAAAAACTATGGCGGTTACGCGCATGATGAACTGCGGTTGAACGATCGGCTCAGCATTTCCGGCGGAATCAGACGTGACCGGGCAGAATATGAATTTTCGCCATCTTCCCCGGAATCGGCCGTCATGGATGAAGATCTCTATACAACCGGAATCAACTACCGTTATGGAAACAATTCTCATGTGTTTACCAATTTTTCACGCAGTTTTCGCTATCCGCTCATTGATGAACTTTTCAGTTTTTTCACCAACACCATCAACACGGATCTTCAGCCCCAGACGTCCAACGATTTCCAGGTCGGTTTGCGTCATCATTTCACCCAAACCCTTAACGGGACGATGAATTTTTTCCGGATCGACACCACAGATGAAATTTTTTACAACCCGTCGACGTTTCAGAATGAAAATCTGGATGCAAAAAGTCGCCGGGATGGGATTGGATTATCCCTCTCAAAAAATTTCGGTCGGGTTACGGTCACGGGCAACTACACCTATATGCAAACCGAGATTCTGGACGGTCAGTTCTCTGACAAAGAAATACCCGGTGTCCCTTCCCATAAAGCCGGATTAGACACGCAGATTGATTTGGGCTGGGGGTTTTCTTTGGGAATCAACGGAACCTATGTCGGTCCCCGATATTTTGAAAGTGATTTTGCCAATGATTTTGACAAGCAGGATGACTACGCCGTCTTCAATGCCCGGCTGAACTACGTCTGTAAAAAACTGTCCGCCTTTTTGACAGTCAATAACATTTTTAACGAAGAATACTCGGAGTATGGCGTGCTTGGCGGCTATCCGGTGGAGCAGGCCTATTATCCATCACCCAAAACCAATTTTCTGGTTGGCGTTTCCATCGCCTATTAGAGAAACTTCTTAATATTTTGGGGGTTGCGTGCCCGTGGACGATGGCATCTGAGATTGAGGCACGGGCCTCGACTTGTTGGGATAATACACCTGTTTACGGTAAACTTAACACTTAACACTTAACACTTAACACTTAACACATTTTCCCGATAAATTGAAATAAGGACCAGTCCGTAATGAATTATTTTCTCAAATCCACCGGCCGATGGATATTATGGGGTGTCCTGAGTCTTGTGATGCATATGAGCGCCGATGCATCCGCCCTCCCACCGGCTGTTTCGCCGCCGGTGACGGTCAATACGGTTGCGCTCAATCTGGATTATGTATCCGGGTGCCGGATCGTGCATTATTCATTCGAGGGATTGATCCACAAGACACTGGTTGTCGATTTCAACCGTCCCATGACCGTGCTCTCCACCCTTGATGGATGGCGGCCCGGCATTCAGACAGCAGGCAATCACTATGCACCGCTTGAATTCTGGGCAGTCGGACATGGAGATGATCTCAAACAGTTGCAGACCTGGATTCCCGCAACCCTGGGCAAGCAACCGGATTCAGCCAGTTTTCTCTTTACCGGAGCGGACATGGACCATTTGTCCGTCCAGACCCGTCAATTCCGGGACATGACCGTCTTTGCCCTGATTACCGCGGGGGTTCGCGACAATGCCCAACGCAGCGGTCGTGACGCGGGCAATTATTATGAAGCGGGAACCATCAACATACTGCTTCTGACCAATCGCCTCCTGAGTCCGGGAGCCATGGCCCGTGCACTGATCACCGCAACCGAAGCCAAAACCGCGGCGCTTCAGGATCTGGATGTACGCAGCAGTTACACCCCGCTGATCAATCAGGCAACCGGTACCGGCACAGACAACATCATTGTGGTGCAGGGAAACGGGCCGTTGGTTGACAGCAGCGGTGGACACACCAAAATGGGCGAACTGATTGCCCGGGCCGTCCATGCCGGGGTCAAAGAGGCGATTCACCGTCAGAACGGAATCGGAATCGAACGAACCCTGCTGCAACGTCTGGAAGAGCGAAAAATTGATCTGGCGGCCATGATTGAATCGGTTGCCCGGCTTCATGGCCGTCAGGCAGAAGAACTGTTATCTGCGTTTTATCTGCTGATGGCTGACTGCCGTTACGCCGATTTTTTGACTGCATCCCTTGCCATCAGTGATGCGGTTGCGTCCGGACAGATGACCGATTTAAGCCTTTATCAGGGTTGGTGCCGAACCATCGCCGGATCAATCTCCGGCAAACATGTAGATGACGTGCCGACATTTGCCTGTACCAAAGATATGCCCCCCGTGATTCGAATGGCCATTGACGCGCTGCTCTGCGGAATTTGTCCCGAATCGACTTTCAGACTCCCGACTTCCGATGAGGGGATATAGAGCAGTGGTTCTGGAAATCGCATGACTGAAAATCAGAAAATTGAAGGGAATCCAGGTTATGTTAGAAATGTTTCGAAGTGGGGGACCGGTGATGTATCCCCTTCTGGCCTGCTCGATTGTCGTTTTGACGGTTATCATCGAACGTCTTTTTTTCTGGATACGGATCGATATGCATCACAGTCAGTCCCTGATCAATGAAGTTCTGGACCTGTGCCGGACAGGCGACTGGGAAGCGGTGAGACTCAGGACGCATCATTCGAAAGACTATATCATTCGAATTCTGGTCACCGGCATCCTGCATCGCGATTTTTCCATGACACGGGCAATGGAATCCCTGGCGGCGGATGAAGTACGAAAAATGCAGCAGTTCATGAATATTATCGACACCATGATCACGGTCAGTCCACTGCTGGGTATTCTGGGAACCGTGACCGGCGTCATCAGCTCATTCGATGCCATCGGCAGTTCGGGCATCGATCACCCCCAGATAATTACGGCTGGTCTTGCCGAGGCGCTGGTGACGACAGCGGCCGGTCTGATTATTGCCATTTTTGCCGTGTTTCCCTATAATTATTTCAATTCCCGAATCGAAAACGCCGTACTGAACATTGAACGGTACGCGACAAGCCTGGAAATCGTCTATGAAAAGCTGATGTGTCCGGATGCATGCGGCAAAACAGGAATTTCGGAATGAAAGTTCGGACCAATCTGAAAAAAAAAGCCAGAATCGAGATGCTTCCACTGATGGATGTCGTATTTCTGGTGCTGGCGTTTTTCATTTATGCCATGTTGTCCATGTCCGTTCACCGAAGCCTTCCGGTGTCTTTACCAGTCTCGGAAACGGCTGAAATCGATCAGAACCGGACCGTGTCAGTTACGATCCGGCGTGACGGGGGGATTTTTGTCGACCGGTCTTCGGTAAACATGGATTCACTGACCCGTGTTTTATCGGAAAGCAGCGGAGGAAATTCTGAAAAAGGGGTTCTGCTGTTTGCCGACAGGTCGGTTGCGTATGAGGATATTTTCCGGGTTCTTGACAAAATCCGTCTGGCAGGTCTGAGTCGGATTTCCCTTCAGGCCGAGGTTGAATCCAGAAAGTGAAACGTCTTTGGATTGCTGCCCTATTGGCGGTGGGATTTCATGCGATTGTTCTAACAATGGATTTTATCAAACCCGCTTTCAACAGGCGAACAGAATCGCTGACAAAACCGGTGGTCATTACCCTGGCTTCCCCACCTCCTGTTGCGTCACCCATTGAACCGGTTGTGCCACCTGATCCACCGGTGTTTCAGAATCCGGACAGGTCATCTCAGCCCGAAGCAGTAGTTCACCCAAAACCCCGGCCCACATTCAAACCCAAAGCCAAACCGTCTCCCACTACACAGCCACTGAAAAAGCCGGTTTTGGAACCGATGCCAAAAGTTGCCCAAAAGAGTATCGAAACGATTGGCAAAGATTCAGAACCCCATGATATGCCGCCCGATGCATCCCGGATCACCACAACCGAAACGCAGACGGACACGCCGCCGGCTTCAGTAGCGCATGACGCCGATCAACCTGCTCCCGAGCCCGAAATCCGTGACGCATATCCGCTTTACCAGAGCAATCCACCGCCTTCCTATCCGCAGCAGGCCCGAAAACGGGGCTTCCAGGGGACGGTGATCCTGAAGGTTCTGATCGGAACAGATGGCAACGTTTCCGATATTGACATACAGGAAACCAGCGGACATTCAATTCTGGATCAGGCCGCACGCGAAACAGTCGGGGGATGGAGATTCAAACCCGGATATCGTGGAAATGAGCCGGTGGAGATGTGGATTCGGGTGCCGATCCGATTTGAACTGAAATAAATGGTCATGATCAGACAGATCACTCCGGAGATGGAAATAATGTCTCGCGCAACGTCTCAGAGACGGAGGGAATATCTTCACAATAAACCTAACACCTAACACCCATTTTCACGGTAATTTGAAACAGGAGTGTAAAACAGATGAAAATTTATTCCGGTACTGGAGATCAGGGGAAAACCAGCCTTTTCAGCGGCGAGCGTGTCGCCAAAAACCATCCTTATATTGAAGCTGGCGGGGATGTGGATGAGCTCAATTCCATTATTGGTGGCATCAAGGTCCTTTTGCCATCCGCTTGTGGCCATATCATATCCGAAATCCATCAGATTCAATCCAATCTGATGACCATCGGAGCCTATATCGCCACATCCAGGAATTCAACGGCTTTTGAAAATATACCCGAAATCTCCAATACAGATGTGATAAATCTGGAAACGTCGATCGATGCGATGCAGATTAATTTACCGAAACTGACCGAATTTATTATTCCGAGCGGGCATATTTCGGCGGTCATGGCCAATGTTGCCCGAACCGTGTGCCGTCGGGCGGAACGCCATGTGGTTGGACTTTCCCTGCAGGTCGGAGTTGGCGAGGCGCCAAAGCATTTACGGTATCAATTGATTTATCTGAACCGGCTGAGCGATTACCTGTTTGTTCTGGCCCGCTATTGTAATCATATGACCGGATTTCCCGAAGACCTCTGGAAATCGTAATCGTTGCGGCAAGAATCAATTCTACAAAGTTGCACCGATTTTGGACTGGACGCTTCGCTGTTTCAGATATAGATTTTCAGAAAAATAATTTCGCTGCGTTATCGGCCATCCCCGACCGATAACACGCCCAAAACCTTTATCTCGAAAGCTATAGCGCAGTTTGTGCCCGTTCGAAGGATATGTCCGTCTGCAGAGTTTAAACAGCAAAGAGGCAAAAAACCAATCATTCCATATTCAGAAGCGTTGAGGGGGTGCCGGAAATAGCTTCCCGGATCACATGGGTGAGTGTTTCCATGTCCGGAATATGATCAAAAGCGATTTTCTGGTTAATGACGAGGGATGGTATCGACGGCCTTTTCCCACAGATATGGAAAAGTTCTTCCACGCGTGCCAGGCCGCTCCTGTCGCCAACGTCCACCACTGACCAGCGAAGCATTCCCGGTGTAAACTCCGGCGCAATTTCCTCAAGAATACCGATAGCCAGATCACAAAGGATGCACCCTTTCTGCTTGGCCACAATCTCAACATGGACCTCACGCATCACGTCTCTCCTTATTGATGGATCTGTTGCATCCGGATTCCCGAATAAACCGCTTTGCATATGAAGTGGCGTTTCAATATATACAATCTTACCGGTTATGGAAAAAATACTGTCTGACCCTGATCAACCGAATTACCGTCTTTCATCAGAAAATCCAGATCACCGTTTTCGGTCCACCAGCTTGGCCGGCTACCCGATTAACACCAGCGCAAAAAAATTCCAATAACCATAGGTTTCTTTTTGGGTATCAATTTCAAAACCATTGTTTCTGGCGGTTCGAAAAACGTCAATACCGCAGGCTTCCATCATGGGTCTGATCTGTTGCGTATTCGTTTTGTTTTTTTGAAGATCACACGGAGCTTCATTTTCTCCGGACGGTCAGGTTGCGCCCGTATCGGCGCCTTCATCCGGCCCTGATGGCAGGGCCGTAAGGGCGAATGCTTTGTAAAACCCCATGTTGTCGGCGTTCTCCAAAATGGGTCTTTTCATTTGATCGATATGATCGGGTTTTCGTGCACGAATCAGGATGCCCCTGGTTTTTGGGGTACTGTTCAAGCCGGTTTCAGCCACCAGTTTCACATCCGCAAATCCAATTTTTTGAATCAGCGCCAGGAAATCCATTCCCGGTATGGCGCCGCCCTCTCACTGAAACCAGTTGGAGAGGCGGTCTTTGAGGCTTTTCAGAGTAGCCTCTGCCATGATCTGATCGGCGATCATCAGGCGGCCGCCCGCTTTCATTACTCTCAGAATTTCATGCATTGCCGCATCTTTGTCCGGAATCAGGTTGATCACGCCATTGGAAATCACCACATCAAACTGATCATCGGGAAACGGCAGATGTTCACCGGTAGCTTCCTGAAACGTGACATGATGCAGATCAACCTTCTTCAGATTGGCCTCTGCCCGCTGAAGCATCTCGGGTACGATATCCACACCAATCGCTTTCCCTTCAGGCCCGGTCATTATGGCAGCCAGAATCGTGTCCACTCCGGCGCCGCAGCCGATATCCAGAACCGCATCTCCTCGGCGGATTTCATCAAGCGAAAACGGATTGCCCACACCGCAGTATGAAGCAGCAACTTCATCCGGCAGTTTGTCGATTAAGGCGGTGTCATATTTCAGCGCCTCAAGCCCGGCCCGGCCGGTTGGATATTTGAAGTGGCCTTCCGGACTTTCCGCAACCCTGGAATACTTGGCTTGAATGCCGGCTGTAATCTGTTCGAGATCTGCTTGCGTTATCAGCGGTTCCATTCGGTTTCCTTCCCGAAATTAAAATTGTACTGCAGCCGGTCATCATTTGCGATTTTATTTAGTCTCCTTTTCCCAGGAGGAGAAGGTTTGGGGTGATGATTATAAAATCGCAGATGGTGACCGTTCAAAGCATAACGTTTCCACTTAAGCTGCCATCATTCGAAACATATAAATATAGGTTTATATATTAGGGTGTATTTAGTCAAGCAAAATCAATTCTCTACGATTAACTCTGGGTACCCCTCCCCTTGACCCTGGATGGGTCTTCCTGTATATACGGAACCAGTGGAATGACCCCGGTTCAACAATGATTGATCTTTCATGGAAATTTGCAAAAAGAGAATGCGCATCCTGCATATCGGGAAATTTTTCCCCCCGGTAACCGGTGGAATCGAGAGCTTTCTTGGCGACTTGCTTCCGGCCCTTGAAACGGGCGGGGTAACGACGGCTGCAGTGGTTCATGACGATGTTTGTCAAAAACAAAATCCGGTGTGCCACCCAAAAACAACGCTTTTTCGGGTGCCCTGTTATGGAACATTATTGTATGCGCCCATCAGCCCGGCGTTTATTTTCGTCATGAGAAAGGCCATTCAGTCGTTTCAACCGGACATCCTGCATTTTCATGTTCCAAATACGTCCGCATTCTGGGCACTGCCCCTGTCCATTGCCGGAGCCTTGCCCTGGGTGGTCCACTGGCATGCGGATGTCGTTCCTTCTGCCATTGATCGAAGAATGGCCCTGGCCTATCAACTTTACCGTCCCGTCGAGAAGCTGTTTCTGCGGCATGCCCAGACCATTATCGCCACCTCGCAATCCTATCTGGATACCAGCAACGCGCTGGTTGACTTTAGAGACAAATGTCACATCGTTCCGCTGGGTCTTGATCCGGATCGACTGAAAGAGCCGGATGCCGGCATGGCTGGTTGGGCGGCGTCGCTGTGGGGGCAGGCGGGCCGAAGAATTCTTGTCATCGGCAGATTGACCTATTATAAAGGACACGATGTCATGCTGGATGCGGCAACCGATTTGCCGGATGCCCGGTTGATCATCGTGGGTAACGGTGATCAGGCGTTTCGTCTGAAAAATCGGATTGACCAGTCCGGATTATCGGACCGGGTGTCTTTGCCGGGATCGTTGTCCGAATCCGCGCTCCATGCCCTTCTTTCAAGCTGCGACTGCCTGTGTCTGCCGTCCATCGAACGGACCGAGGCATTTGGCCTTGTGCTGCTTGAAGCGATGCGATATGGTAAACCCGTTGTCGCCAGCGATATTCCGGGATCCGGCATCGGGTGGGTGGTTCAGGATGGCGTCACCGGTTTTCTGGTACAACCGGGTGATGCGGCGTCCATCGCCAGGTCCGTGAATCTGATTTTCAATCAACCGGAATTGCGGTTGAAAATGGGCCGGCTGGCGTCGGAGCGGTTTTTCCGGGTGTTTCAGATCGACCGTGTGGCGCAGGAGATCATTGCGTTGTACCGTGTATGCGTTTATCCAAAGCATGAACGAGAACATGCTGCTGAAATAAACGCGACATATCGGAGGTGAGTCATGGGTACCAGTACGGAATTGATTCGAAAGTTGGACAAATTCGATCCTGACCAGGCGATGAAAGAGATGGCCCAAGCCCAAAAGGAGACTGCCCGAACGCTGAAAAAATATGTCGTTGACCATCGGAATGACGGATGAAATGTGTTTTCACGGTAACCGTAACACTTAAAAAATATTCATTTTCACCGTAAAAAACGATGACCCTGTTGAGCAGACAAAATATTCTTCACGGATTGAATAGACTCGATGCAGTAGCGCGGGCAGAGGGCATTCTCGTTGACTTGGCTGTTTATGGAGGGGCGGCACTGGCTTTGGCGTTTGATTTGCGAATGGCCACAAAAGATGTTGATGCGGTTGTCCGTGGCAAACCCGAATTTTTGCGCAGAGCGGTCAAACAGATTGCTGATGAGGAAGGATGGCCGGAAGATTGGCTGAATGACGGCGTGAAAGGTTTTTTGTCGGCAAATGAGGAATTGTTTCTTCTTCGTGAATTTCCCGGAACAGATGGGGGGCTGAGGGTTTATGTCCCGTCTGCTGAATACATTTTTGCCATGAAATGCATGGCGATGCGTCCGGAAGGCATGAATGGTTCACAGGATATATGCGATATTCAGGTGCTTGCATCAATTGTCGGTATTTCTTGTTCTGAAGATGCGTTTCGCATTATTGAGAAATTTTATCCATCAAACCGCATCCCGCCAAAGGTGAAATTTGGCGTGGAAGAAATTCTGGAGCGGCGCCAGAAGGAAAACGATAATGTCGATACAATCAAACCGCCCTCAAAGTCTTGAAGAGGTCGTATCGGCTGCGATGTCCGGTACGGATATTGATGCTGCCCTGCGGGAGTTTCTGGATGCGTTTTATATGACCGTGGATCCCACCCGGCAGGCGGAAATGCTTGCGCTTGAACCGCCGCATATCGAATCAACCAAAGACGCTTATTTGGCAGCGGTGGCCGAGCATCTGTCGCTGCTTTACACGCTCCCCGTTCCGGATTGGGTGAAAAAGCCGGACCGGTTTTTACATGAACCTTTTTTCCCATGCGGACTTGAATCCTTGAAAGCGATGCTGCTGATTGAAAGCCCGGCATCCTTTCGACGTCGGATGATTTTTGTAGGCAGCAATCCCCTTTACCGTCCCCGCCGGGATGTCCGGTCATATTCACCAGCAGCATCAGACCGACGGGGTACAACGTACTCATAGTTCATAGCTCATAGCACAGCTAACAATTAACAGCACAGGTCAATACTGTTTAAATGGATGAATATGGATGAATATGGATGAATATGGATGAATTAGAAAGCGCCGGAATGCTGAAAAATGACGCCAGGCTGATCATTCTGATTCCGGCGCTGAACGAGGCGGATAATATTCAGGCGGTGATTCAAGGGCTGAAGGGGCGGATTCAGACGGAAATCGTGGTGATCGATGACTGCAGCACGGATCAGACGGTTTGTCTGGCCAGGGAGGCGGGGGCCACGGTTCTGCCGCTTGCCGTGCGCCTGGGGGCCTGGGGAGCCATTCGGACCGGCATCCGGTATGCCCAAAAACATGGCTTCGGCCTGGTTGTGACCATGGATGCGGATGGCCAGCATCTGCCGGAATCGCTGGATGCCATCATTGCCCCGGTTCTGGCAAATCGGGCGGATGTGGTGATCGGTTCCTGCACGGACCGCGGCAGCGCCGCCCGAAAACTGACCTGGCGGTTTTTTCGCTATCTGACCGGTCTGGACATTCAGGATTTGACATCCGGCTTTCGGGCTTACGATCAGGCCGCGATTTCGGCCATTCTGTCGGCGGATACGGCCCTTTTGGATTACCAGGATATCGGCGTGCTGCTGGCATTGAGAAAAGCCGGTTTTCGCATTGTGGAGGAGCCGGTTCCGATGTGTGCGCGGAAAAATGGCCATTCCCGGGTGTTTTCGACCTGGTGGCAGGTTTTGCGATATCTGGTCTTCACGCTCATTATTTGTATCTCCGAAGTCACTCTGCCGATTCGAAAATTTCAGAGGGTCGATTCATGAAACTGATTCCGTACAGCATGACATCTCTGATGATTGGTATTGGTATTGCAGTGACCATTCTGGTGCTGGTTCGTAAAAATCACCTGATGGTCAATCATTCCGTCTGGTGGCTGATGATTGCAGTTTCCAGCATCATTCTGGGCGTATATCCCCGTATTGTCGATCACATCAGCCGATTGTTGGGCGTTCACTATCCGCCAACCCTTTTATTTACCATCGGTATTGCTTTAATACTGATCAAGATGCTGACAATGGAACTGAATCAGGCGGAACAGGAGCGAAAAATCCGCAGACTGACCCAGAAGCTGGCGATTCTGGAAAACGACGGTCTGCAGCAAACCCAACCCGGGCGGGATGTAAACGGTAAACCGGACAACACAGGAGATTAATCACTCGATCATGACACGTTTTGATGCCGACTGGATGCAGAAATATTATCATGTTCTGGCTGTGTTACTGATTGCCGTCACGACCATCATCATTTACAGCAATATTTTTCAGGCGCCGTTCGTATTCGATGATGTCCATACGATTCAGGAAAATATCAATATCAGAAACCTGAACAATTATTTTACTCCGGAAGTATTGCAATTCCCCAGGCCATTGGTTGACCTGACATTTGCCCTGAATTATCATTTCGGCAAACTTCATGTTTTCGGTTACCATTTGATCAACATTCTGATCCATATCGGAAATGGCATTCTGGTTTTCTATTTATCCCTCAGACTTTTTCAGAAACTTTCCGCAATAAATGGAAATGTCCTATATGTCATGGCGCTTTTTTCGGCGCTGATTTTTACCGCTCACCCCCTTCAAACCCAGGCAGTGACGTATACGGCCCAGCGATATACTTCGATGGCGGCTTTTTTTTATTTGCTGGCCGTTCTTTGCTATATGCTTGCCCGAGATATGCAGTCCCGATCAATGCCCGTTCAAGTGACTGTTTTTTTCTCATCGTTGATGTGCGGAATTCTGGCGTTTTTGTGCAAACAGAATTCCGCCAGTCTGCCGATTGCCATTATCCTGATCGAATATGCCTGTTATGACCGGACCTGGCAGGGATGGAAGAACAAACTCAAGTGGATTTTTCCGGGAATTCTTCTCATCGGTTTTTTTTACCTGTTCAATATGGGGCTGTTCCGACATAACATCCAGATCGGTTCATTTCTGGAAGATGTATCGTCAGCGGCGCGGGATACCGGACATATCGGGAGATGGCAGTATTTATGCACACAGTTTAACGTCATTCCCATCTATATGCGCTTGATGCTAATTCCGGTTCATCAGAACCTGGATTATCTTTATCCCTTGAAAAACGGATTTTTTGATGGTGCCACGCCATACGGGTTTCTTTTTCTGTGTTTAATTCTGTTTGGCGGATGGCGCAGCAAATCAAATCATCCCCTTGTCTTTGTCGGAGTTATGTGGTTTTTTATCACGCTGTCTGTGGAATCCAGCATTTTCCCCATACGGGATGTTTTGTTTGAACATCGGCTGTATTTGCCCTTATTTGGATTTTCGTTGATTGCAGCCTATTTGTGTGGCATGATGATTACAAATTATGGAGCATGGGTCTATGGGGCGGCTTTTGTGATAGTCGTGTCTTTATCCGGAGCAACTTATTACCGGAATGCCATATGGCAAGATGATTTTCTGTTGTGGTCGAATGTGGTTCAAAGAAATCCCTTGAATTTCAGGGGTTGGTCAAGTTTGGCAACCGTGCTGGAAAAACGCGGTGATTTTAAAGCTGCATTGGCTCACTATGACAGAGCCATACAACAGAAGCCGGATTATTATATTGCGCTGTATAACAAGGGCCTATTACTCGGTCGAATGGGTAAGACCGAAGATGCCATATCGCTGTTTCACCAGACACTCAGAATTAAACCGGATTACTCAAAGGCGCTGATCAATTTGGGGGTTGCCCTTGTCAGAGCGGGCAGGGTTGATGACGGGGTAAGCTATCTGCAACGGGCGTTGACCATTCAACCGATGTCTTTGCAGGCCAACCTGAATCTGGCGACCATATTTGTAAACAGTGGAAAGCCGGAAGCAGCCGTTGAGCACTATCTTAATGCGTTGCGTACGGAACCAGACAGTTTCGAGATTCATAACAGCGTGGGCCGAATTTTGCATGTGCTGTCCAGATACGATGAGGCCGCGTATCATTATAAAGAAGCCATACGGCTTAATCCGAAGAACCCGGAGGCTTATCTGAATCTGGCAAATTCCCAGATGGCCTTGAATTTGCTGGATGATGCCATGCCGTCATACAAAGAAGCCGTTCGGTTAAAACCCGATTTGGTCGAAGGATACATCAACTGGGGGGTTGCCTGCCTGAAAAGAAAAAATCTGGATGAGGCAATCGAACTGTTCAGAAATGCCTTGAAAATAAATCCAAATCTGGTTGAAGCCCATGCGAATCTGGGCAATGCCCTGTATATGAAAGGCAAAATGGCAGAAGCCATGCAGTCGTTCAGCATGGCGCTTCGACTGAAGCCCGATTCCAGGGAGATACGGGATAACATCAATCGGATCATTCGAAATAAACCGGGTCCAAGCAGTAATCCGGGAAATACGGAAAACCCGGGCTGAGCCATATGGCCGGATTATTTCTAACAGAAAGAAATAGGTTATGGTAAAAATTATTTTTTTGGCAGGATTGCTTTTGGCAGGGCATGCAGAATTTGCATTGGCCGGCACCTCTGCAATGGTGGATCGGCATATTTTTACGCCGGATATCAGTTCAAAACCAAAAGAAGATGCACCGGTGCCAACCACTGGATCGGCATCCGAATTGGAAAAAGAGATTTCATTTACCGGCATAATGATAACGCCCAAGGGACGGCAAGCCATTCTGTCCGGAAAGAAAAAAAATGATAAAGAGATGCAGAAAAGCGTATATCAAACAGGGGATCAGATTAACGGAATGACGATCAAGGAAATCGGAAGCAATTATGTGATGATTGCCGGTTCGGAACAAACCGTACGATTGAATTTATATCGTGGCGGGAAAAATCGTCCAGCACCGTCGCTGCCTGAACCCGTGCGGCCGGACGCAGCGCCAAATGCCGCAAACCCATCTACTGGGTTGATGCCTCCGATGACAGCCAACGCCCAGCAGCCAGGCTCTGGCCCAAATAACCCTGGCGTATCTTCAACCCCGCCGGCAAAACCACAGCAGAATCCTGCCAACCAACAGGTGCCAAGTCCATTTGGCGGTGCGAACAGTGGAAGCCCTGACACTGGAAACGCTGATAGTGGAAACGTTGCGCCGGAAAATGCGGGTGCCGCGCCCAACCCGTTTACTGAAATTATGAAAAATGCGGTAAAACAAAACCCGTCAAAGCAAGGTCAACTACCGTTCAACCTGCCACCGAATCAATAAACCTTCGTTTAAAGGGTTATTTTTTTGTAATATGAAAAATATTCCTTGCAATAGACGGTTGTTTTGGATATTAAAAATCAACATATTTTCAATGTATGTACTTTCAGGAAATTCATTTCACAAGGCAGCGGGGAGAGGATAGGCCATTTGCGGCTGACGCCTTGAAAAACTGTCGGCCATCCCCGACCGATACGCAGTGAAATTATTTTTCTGAAAGCTTAAACAGAAAGACTGCCTTTACCGGCAAGATATAAAAATGGTTTTACCTATGCAATTAAAAAGATTGAACCTGTCAAGATGGATTGCTGTCGTCACTGTATTCTGGTCGTTGATTGCCATTAGTCAGAGTCAGGCAACTGAACCATCTTCAGAAGCTATTGTGGCCAGAGGAAATGATTTTGTACTGACTCAGGCGCAAGTGGATTCGTACATGGACGTTTTTAAACCCATGAAGCTTAACTGGACACGGGAAGGAAGTATAAAGACAGCTCTGAAATACGAACTCCTGTCCAGAGAATATCGAAAAAGTTTAGAAACGTCTGCAGATGGTAAAGATATTGCAAAAGATATCGCAATAGATCACGAGAGCGTGTCTTCAAAAATTCAGGATGGTCAAAAATATATTCAGATCGTTCTGGATGGATGGAAAGTTCCGGATCCGGTTATTGAATCATACTATCGGGCCAATCCGGAAAAATATTACACAGGGCAGAGTTCAGACGAAAAAATTGTGATCAGACCGATGGATGATGTAATAAAAAACGATATACGATTTCTGGTGATTGAGAAAAAGAAGGAATCAATCACCCGGGAACTTGTGGACTTATTAATTGCGCAATACAATATTGAAATCAAATAATGAGAGAATGTTCGAACAAATTGAATGCAGTGAAAAAATTATTTTTCTTGAAATCCAAATTATATTTTGTTATGGCATTAGTTACGCTTCTGACAATATTTAATGGATGCGCAACACCTACAGGAAAAACAATCGAAATTGAGTATGTCAAAGCGGAAGCAGATTCCATAAAATGGCCGGAAGACATTCTGGAAAATCGTTTTAAGGAATACTGGTTTAACCGGTTTAATGGGCAAATAGAAGACAACTATCAGATGGAGTATCCCTATTTTCAGGAGCTTGTTTCTCAACAAAAATATCGCAATTACGTTCACAATGCGGTAAATACGCCATTTATAAAAATGAAAGTTCAAGGAATTAGAATGGTATCTGATTATTTGATGGTGGTTGATTGCATGGCGGTGATAAAAGGCAAAAATGATAGCATAACAGAAATTTCTTTGGTAGACCGATGGGTATATACGGACGGGAAATGGTATCATGTAATTCGTGATCCTTTGTTTTCGATATAGTCGTTAATCAAATGATATTTATAAAAAAACCAGATCAAAATAATGAAACTTGAAGGGGGGTGAGTGGATAAAGCGAGGTTAGATAGAATGAATATAAGGTTAAATCGAGGTTGTTGATGCAAAAGGTAAACATAAAAGGAGGAAGAAAATGAGAAGATTTATAAAGTATGCAGCCCTTATTACGATGGTGCTGATGTTAGGCAGTACAGTATGGGCTAATTCTTACACGGACCATGTTACAGTTGCTCCCAACAATAAGGGTGATGTCCTGATTTTCCCCTGGTTCCTGGCGCTTGATGGTGGCTGGCAGACCAAGTTGACCGTGATCAATACCGACAAAGTAAACTCTGTTGTTGCAAAACTGATTATCAGAAGTTATCACAACAGTGAAGAATTGTTGGACTTCTTTCTGTATTTGTCACCAGCAGATGTTTGGAATGGTGTAATCAAATACAGTGCCGCAAAACGAGCGGTTGTTATGTTCAGCTCGGATGACAGTGCGTTATCCGCCATTGCACCCAGTCTGGTTTGGGCAAATGTTACACCGATTGATCAGATCATGTTCCCGTTGCAGACATGTACGGTAACCGGTTCAACTGGAGATGGGGACTGGCTGGGTTATGTTGAGGTTGTTTCCATCGCAGCAGGCCCAGTGGCCCCCGCAGCACCCGGCGTAAAAAAGCTGGATATTTACAATGCCTATGTAGCCTTGCTTGCAGGTGGCACTACGCTTCTTGACTATGCAGGTGATCTGGCACAGGGTTCACGCATTAACTCCCTTGCTGGTTTCATGCAGTTCCAGAATCCGCTATCCGGTTTTGATTCTGCCATGAGTGCCACAACACTGAAGGACTATGGCAATTTAGAGGCCGCAACCACTGGTAGTGAAACCCGGTTGGGCACAACGGCGATGAACACCCTCGGTGAAATTGAGGCTGCATTATCCAAAGACGATATCGCTTTGCCATATGTAAACAATGATGATTTGGCGTTGTATTTTTTCACCTTCCCAACAAAACTGACTGAGGATTGCGGGCCGAAAGCTCGTGGTCCTTATTTTGACGATTCGGATCGCTGTGTGCCATATACGGTTACAACCTATGACCTTACCGAAAAGTCTCCGTCAACCGGAAGCCCATTTTCAGGTGGTGGAAGTACAACGAATAAATTTTGCTCAGAAGTCAATTTTTTGGCGTCTGTCCCATTTGAGTATGCAGAAGGATGGGCGAATTATTTATTTAACAATAAAACAGATAATGTGGCAGCCAAAGATAAAAGCTTATTGGATTACGATGGTACACCAGTAATTGCGACATATTTGTATTTGGGCGCTACCGGGATGTCCGCAAATTATGGCGCATGGACCGATGAACTGGTTTTCTGTGACAGACTTGTTCCAAGCACGCTGTTCGATTATCAGTATACAGATTCAGCGGAAGGCCTTTGCATTATCCCAAAGTGATCTTGATGATGTTTTGATTTAGTTGATCATAAAGTCTATTCAGTAAAGAGACGGGAATTCAATGTTAATTGCATTGATCCCGTCTTCTTTTTTTTCATCTTCAGAAATATTTTTTGTCTTTTTTAAATATGCTGTATATAATGGATTTATAGGATCGTATTTTCCGTGTTGATTAATAATCTAATGATGCTTATAGCTTGATGTATCTATTCATCACTTCAATCAGGATTATACGAATGAGTTTGGAAATATATAATAAATTGGCTTTTGGCCTGTAACTTGCATATTTACTTTAAAGGTTTTTCACATCAATATTATATTATTATTATCCTGTTACAGGAGGAGGGCCTGGAAGATGATTATTAATTGTTTTAAATGGATTAAATCGTGTTTAATTGTTTCGATGGTGCTGACACTGTGTGGCTCTGCATTGGCAGCTCCATATTCTGAGAGCAGTTTTTACTCTCTTTATCAGCAGGACAAAACTTTAACCTACACAGACGTGAGCGGCGTCCAGAAAACCCAGACTCGGGTTGGATATCGATATCAGAATGATCTTACTGATTCGATTGTGGTATGCGGAAAAGAGAACGATTCCGCCTGTATTACCAATATCCTTAATACGTCTAAAACCCTTAGAGCAAATTATCCAGGAAGACTGACAACATTCAAGGTTTATGTTCCTCCGGGAACCTCATCGGTCAGTCTGTTGTGCCATGTTGGACAAGGTGACACTGTAAAATATTTTACGGTTGCCAGATTGGGCAGTCCACCAGTAGTTGACTCAACATACACGCCATCTGATACTGCTTATGCCAGTTTACCATATAGCGGATTTTCGTTGGACCAACTGCGAAACGGTGATTGTCTTGGCAAGAATGATGCGGGTTACCTTTTTATTGCGAATGACAGTGGTGTTAGAAATGTTGTTTCTGAATCTGATGGTGGATGGCTTTATGTCGTTGTCAAGGTAATCAGTGGTAGCATAATTGATATTGCTTACAATAATACAGTTAATGTTGGAAACTTTGGCACTGCGGGTACCTACCTCAACTGGTACGATCAAAAAGATGTTAACAATAGCTGGGATACGCTTAACGAACAAAGCTATATCAATACACCTACAACAACGCCAACCCCGACTCCGACCACTACGCCAACCCCGACCACTACCCCACCGCCGTATACAGGATGTGATCCGTATTCCTGTGCAGACCGGGGGGGATCATGTGTGGATAATGTATGTGTAATTGCATCCCCGACGCCGACACCCACACCGGGTACAACTCCAACACCAAGTGAATGTAACGAATTATTATGTATATTTTCTGGTGGGACATGTGTAAATGGTGTTTGTGTTCCGAATTCCCCGACACCGACACCGACATCAACACCAACGCCGACGCCGACACCAACGTCCAATCCCTTGAAATTCACGGCAAAACAGCTCGATCAGATGACCATTGAACCAAAGACGTGTCAAAATGTTGACTTGACTACGATGAACGTTGTCCTGAATGCGGACACGATACCTGACGGTAATGTTTGTTTTTATTCGGCAATTTTTGTAACCGCGGATCAGTCTGCGGCCTTCTTTTTTGCCCAAAAAGATATTTTGAATAATGATGTTTTTATCTTACTGGACTCAAATACCATAAAAGCACAAACTCAATGCCCCTTTCCGGAAGACGGATCATGGGAAGATACTGCTTTTATGAACTTTTTCAAAAAGGATTTAGCCGGAATGGGTGTGACATGCCAGAGCCTGGTTGACAGCGGGATTTGTTTTCTGCTGGGGTATGCACCCGGTGGTGATTTTTCTCAGTTCAAAGGCGCAGCGTTTACCTTTGTGTCAACGCCTTGACATGGATAATCCATAAATTGATTAGGTTGTAAAAGATTATATTCAGGCTGTGGGAATTATACCCACAGCCTGAAATGTTTTGTCGCATTTATCACCTATTTTCATCACTGTTTCTCCGCCATCCACCTCTGTCGTATCGACAAATTTCCTGCATCGTGTTATTAAACGTTACCCAGTACCATGCGCATTATGTTTCTATTTATTGTCATTTTATTAACAATAATTGTTATTAAAAGGTAATTTCTTAGGTTCATAGGGGCAACGGCACAGAGGAAAAAGAAAAAATTATTGTAACTATTCAGATTGACGTAATAGCGTGTGACTGTCATTCCAGGCTTGACCCGGAATCCAGGACAAATGGCTGTGCATCTGTCTGCTGCCTGGTTTTGACGGCTTGCTGGATTCCGGATCAAGTCCGGAATGACGGCAAATCGTATTCATGCTTGTCAGAAGCGTCTCTTATGTTTGAAAACCTGAATAGTTACAAATTATTTAAAATGTGGTTTTGTATCGTTTAAGGAGTACTGATATGAAGGATATCTGTTCTCTAATTTCTTCTGAATCGAAATTACAAACCTGCGAATCATATATTATCGCGTTTGGAATAATTCTGGCTCTGGGGATTGTCCTTAGGCTTCCCCTTCTGTCTTATCCGCCGCAGATTGTCTTTGACGAGGTTGGCTTTGGGAAATTTGTCAACGCGTATGGATGGACGGGTAAACGTCTGTTTGATGTTCATCCGCCACATGGTAAACTGCTGATCACTGCAGCGGCAAAGGCAGGGGGGTACCAGGGTAATATTGATTTTACCAAAATCGGCACACCATGTGCGGAATCAATTGCACCTCTCAGATTCTTGCCGGCGTTTGCAGGCGCCCTGATACCGGCTCTGATACTGACGATCCTATACCAGATCGGGGCTTCATTGCCAGCCGCATTTCTGGGAGGATTTTTGATTGCATTCGATAATGCCTTTATCGTTCAATCACGCCTTATCGGGTTGGACACCATTTTGATATTTTTTATTTTATCATCACTGAGTGTCCTGTTGTTTGCCAGAGTCTTGGAGAGAAAAAGAAAATTATATTTCATGTTACTGTCCGGCGTTTTTGCCGGAATGGCAGTGGGTACCAAGTTTACCGGATTGGCTGCCATTGGGCTGGCATCGATAATAATGGTTGATGATCTGTTGCGGACTGATAACAGGCGGAATCGCGTGATATTGATGTTGATGTTGTTTTGCTTTTTGGGAGCTGCGGCCGGCATTTATTTTTTAGGATGGGGAATTCATTTTAAATTGATGCGGTTGCCCGGGGAAGGTGATGCTTTTTTTGCTCCTTCAGGCAATCTGATAATGGATACACTGCGCTTGAACAAAATCATGCTTTCGGCAAATGCCGGCATCACGGCGACGCATCCCTATTCCAGCATCTGGTGGCAGTGGCCAATGATGAAAAAGCCCATCTTTTATTGGGTCAATAATGGCGCAGGTATCTATTTGATCGGAAATCCGGTAGTATGGTGGGGAACCGGGGCTGTTTTTGCCTGGCTTATGGGCTTTTTGATTTTTGGAAGGGCCAGGCATTTATCAAAAGATATTGCAGCAGATACAAATCCGTTGCTCTGGATACCGATAGCCGGCTATCTAATATCCATACTGCCGCTGATTCCGATAAAACGGCCATTGTTTTTGTATCATTATTTTCCCGCATTGTCGTTTTCCATCATTTCTGCAATCGCCTGGATCGATTTGCAGGGATTTATATCGAATTCGTCGCTCATCCATCAGCGTGTTTCATATTATTTTGTGATCGGGATATGTGTAATCATGTCAATTATTCTGGTGCCGATTACCTATGGTCTGTTTTTATTGCCAGCGTATCAGCGTATGCTGGGATCGACCGGATTCGGTCCATGAAAATATTGAAACGATATCTTCCTGTCTCCCCCAGTTATCTGTTATTTTCTGTCTGGGGCGGATTCTTATTATATATCTGGCCACGAATGTTTTTTGAAACCCGGGAAGGCATATTTGCCGGGGAGAGAAGTATCTGGGCGGATTGGGCCTGCCATCTGGCTGGTAGTTCGGCATTTGCATTTTTACCCCAATCGATGTGGTTTGAAAATCATCCCCAGTTTTATGGGCAAACCTATAATTATCCATTCTTATCCAGCATGATATCGGGTATTCTGATGCGGTTGGGTATCGATCGAATCTCTGCATTCATTATTCCTTCCATTATAATCAGCTTGTTACTGCTGGTGATTCTTTACTGTTTTTATGAAGCGATATTTAAATCCAAGCGTCAGGCATGGCTGGCGGTCAGCTTGTTTTTTTTATGCGGTGGTCTGGGTTTTTTTTACTATATTCAGGATATGGTCCGATCCTTTTCATGGGATACGCTTCTGTTCCCGGTTCGGGAATACACGTTTCTGGAAGATAAGCGAATATTTTTCCGAAATATATTCCCGTCCGAATTGTTGCCGCAGCGCAGCTTTCTGCTGGGTCTTCCGGTCGGTCTGTCCATATTGGCGGCACTGACACGGTGGCTTTGCAAGGAGCCTGGTGAAAAAACATTTCTAAGATACGGGGTTGCCGGCATACCCGCAGGTCTTTTGATAATAATTCACACCCATTCGTATATCGCAATGGTCATCCTTTGTTTCTGTCTGGCAGCGTTCAATTTGAAGCGATATAAGGAAATGGTTGTCTTTGCACTGAGCGCCGGATTGATGTCCTTATGGCTGTATACAACATTTCATGGGCAGTTTGCCCCATCAAAATGGTTTGGCCTGGAGTGGGGATGGATGTCCAATAATCAGGGAGATGGAATCCTGTCATTTGTAAAATTCTGGCTGATGAATTGGGGATTGATGCTGCCTCTGGCTGTGTGGGGAACCATTCAGATGCGGCATTATCAAAATCCCCTGGTCATCGGCGGATGGGTTCTTTTTATATTGTGTAACATCTTTCGATTCCAACCCTGGAACTGGGATAATTCAAAGCTTTTAACCTGGAGTTATTTACTGCTGGTGATTCCGGTGGTTGGTGTTTTATCATTTCTGTGGCGTGGTAATCGGATCATAGTCAGGGGCGTTGCGATTGTATTGATCGGCTTTTTGACATTTTCCGGGGGACTTGAACTGATGCGATTGGTTCAAAGTGATCGCATGACGCATCGAATGTGGGAAAAATCAAAAATTGATATGGCATTGAATTTTCAGAAAATATTAAAACCTGAAGAAACCGTTCTGACAGATGATGATCATCTGAACTGGGTTTCAAGTCTTTCCGGTGGACAGATTTTGATGGGGTACCGCGGGTGGCTGTGGTCATGGGGAATTGATTACTCTGAAAGAGAAAAGGATATACGAAGAATGTATTCCGGAAAACCAGGTTCGGAAAATCTGTTTCAGAAATACCATGTTCGATACGCCGTGTTATCGCCTTCTGCCAGAGATAAGTTCCAAGCCAATGAAATGCTGTTTTTATTAAAATACAAAATGATCATGAAGGATGGAGATACGCGGGTTTACGATGTAAAAACACCGCGAAATATGTAGCCACAAAAGATAGTTGCGTGCTTTTGCTTGGGATAATGGATATCGATCATGCTGAACTCCCTGATTATAGAAAAATCTTCCCAAATCATGATCCGCGTGATAAACAACAGCGAATTTTAATAATGGACTGTCCCAAAAAATTGTCTGGAAATCTCTCATTGAAAGCAGTCTGATTTTGAATTCATCTATTTCAATATTAAATTGGTTTTTAGCTCCGTTTCGGTATCGAACGTTATTTATTGGATTTATCAATCAGGAAATCCGTGGCCGGTATGCGGGATCGATCGGCGGACTTTTATGGAGTGTTATTACGCCATTGGCCAACATGCTGATCTATATTTTCGTGTTTTCAGTGGTATTTAAGATTCGGCTGAAACCCATCGAAACCGGAACCGATAATTTTGTGTTGTTCCTACTTGCAGGCTTGCTTCCCTGGATGGCCTTTTCCGAGGCGGTATCCAATAGCGCCGGAATGTTTCTGGGCAAGGCCGGGCTGATTACCAAGGTGGCGTTTCCGCTGGAGGTGGTACCGCTGGCCAGTGTCGTGGTCACATTTGTGCTGAACGGCATCGGGTTTCTGGTCTTTTTGATTTATTTGATGATAGAGGGATACGGGCATATCTCATGGCTGTATCTGCTGCCGGTGACGGTTATCTTTATGATTTTTACGCTGGGACTAATGGTTCTGATGGCCAGTCTCAGCATTTTTGTCAGGGATATTCAGCAGGTTATTGGTAGTGCCATGTCCCTGTGGATGTATTTGACCCCAATCATTTATCCGGTTACCATGCTGTCCGATAAATTGAGCGTGCTGATGCGGCTGAATCCCATGTATGCGTTTATCGAGTTGTACCATGAATTGCTTTTAAAACACACCTTGCCGTTCGATCTGTTTTGCTATGCTGTGGGATATGCGATTGTTTCATTTCTGACGGGCATCTGGTTTTACAGCCGATCGAGAAATGCGTTTGCAGATGTGCTATAGTGTGGGAACCAGCAAATGGTTTATTTTTGCCTCATAAAAATAATAAAGCATAAAGACTAATGAAAACTGTGTGTTATGAACGCTATTGAAGTTGAAAATCTGTCCAAGCATTATCGGGTATATATCAAACCTTTTGATCGACTGAAAGAATCAGTCGTTCGAAGACCATACCATCATCTGGTAAACTCGTTGACCAACGTTTCATTTCATGTGGCTTTCGGTGATACACTGGGGATAATTGGTGAAAACGGTGCAGGCAAATCCACTCTGCTTAAAATACTGGCCGGAACATTGCAGCCATCATCTGGCCGCTTGATTCGTAACGGACGCGTAGCTGCCCTGCTGGAGTTGGGAGCCGGGTTTAATCCGGAATTCTCTGGACGGACGAATATCCATTTGAACGCAGCGTTGCTTGGCCTTACGGAAAAAGAAATTCGAGCCAGAGAGGGTGAAATTATCGATTTTTCCGAATTGGCAGAGGTTATTGATCGACCGGTAAAAACATATTCCTCAGGAATGCATGTCCGGTTGGCCTTTTCCATCGCCACGAGCGTGGATCCGGATGTGCTGATTGTGGATGAGGCACTGTCTGTGGGAGACCAGCGATTCGCACAGAAATGTGTTGATCGAATGGCTGGATTTCGAAAAGCGGGCAAGACTATCCTTCTCTGTAGTCATAGCCTGTATCTGGTGAACGCGCTTTGCCGCTCGACATTGTGGCTGGAGAAGGGCAGACAAAAAATGTTTGGTCCCTCTGCAAAAGTCGCAGGTGCTTATCTGGCCTACCTTGAAAACAAACAGGCTGATGTAAAACCAAATGAAGTAGCTCCAAAGGCTCAGTCAATTCCCGATGTGGTCATCGAGAAAATGTGGATAGCCGATGCAGATGACAACCCGCTTACACTTGTGGAACTGTTTAAAACGGTTGTTTTGAAAATAATGACTTCTTGCAATTGTAATGCGTATTATGGACATTTGGGGGTCGCTTTAAAAAAACCGGATGAGCAGCTTGTTTTTGTTACAACGACGAAGGAGACAGGACTTGACCCCATTCATTTTCACGGTAAACAAATAATTGAATTGGTCATTCCGTCTTTACCGCTGGTTTCCGGAGCGTATCGATTTGGTGCAATCGTGACTGATTCAAATGGACTTCACGGCGTCCATGATAACGTGACCGAGTTGTTTCATGTGGACAGCAGTCGACCTGAGTTTGGAAGCTTCTGGATGGATCACAAATGGCGTTTTGCAGAAAAGACAGTCACAGCCTAAACCGGTCAAGTGGTCTCCAATGAAATCGGGAAGATCAGAATCACTGAAAATATGTTATCTGCTGGAAACAACTGATCTGAGTGGGGGTGTGCGTGTGGTTTTTGATCAGGTCAGGGCATTGGCTCAACTGGGCCATCAATCATGCGTTCTGTCCAGACATGGATCACATCTATGGTATCCGTATGACGTTCCGGTTCAATATGTTTCTGACTGGGATTATCCCATTGATCAAAAGCCAGATATACTCGTCGGTACATTCTGGACCACAATTGATCCGGCTCTCCACATGAAAGCGACTCAAGTAGTTCATCTCTGTCAGGGATGCGAATGGAACACACCGGAATACGAGCTGATTCGCGAGCAGATCGAGGCAGTCTATGCCTATCCCATCCCCAAAATTACAATTGGTGATTGGCTGACGGATCAGATTTATGCAAAATTCGACAGAAATTTGTTTCATGTTGAAAATGTTGGTCAAATTGTGGATGTCAGTCTGTTTCAAAGGCCTCCTTTCTTCCAGAGGGTGCTTCGCCGGTTCAAACGTCCACCTTTCAATATCCTGATTGTGGGCATGTTTGACGCCTGGGTAAAAGGAATATCTATCGCGTTGGATGCGGTTGCCCGTCTTCGATATCAAGGGATACCCATTCGATTGATTCGAGTAGCCACATCGGAATCCCGCATTAATGAAGAGACGATAACCCCGGTTGATGCGTTTTATTGTAACATTCCTGCGCTTGAAATGGTCCGAATATACCAAGATGCGGATATTTTTCTTGCCTCATCCCGCTGGTCAGAAGGTTTCGGATTGCCGTTTGCAGAAGCGTTGGCATGTGGACTCCCTGCTGTTGCATCGGCAATCCCGTCATATATGAGCTTTGATTCAAGAAAGGATTATGCCTGTTTTGTCCCCGAAGGAGATGCAATGGCCATGGCAGAAACAACACGGAATTTAATGGCTGATGTCGGTCTGCGAAATCGGCTCACCCGGCGTGGGCCGGAAGTGATCAATAAAAACTTTGGTGCGAAAATGGTAGGCCAACGCTTGGAAAAATATTTTAAAAGATTGCTAAATGAATGAGTGCATGTTGTGGCGGCATTATTTTATTGATCTTCCCCTGTTTGCTATGGGAATACGACACGAAAGGCTGTTGAATGCAGATCATGTCAGTGGAGAACGGTATTGTGTAATACAGGGAGTTGAATATCTGCAAAGGCAATTGGGCAGTCTGTTCTCCCCTTTGCCGATGGAAGAAATTGTCCGGTTGACCCATTTGGTTCGGCTTGTTCGGGAAAGTGACACCTATGCATTAATCCGGATGAACCGAACCAATATGAATAAATATTTTGTAATTGAAGGATTGGAACACATAGAGAAAGCACATCAATATGGCAAATCCGTGGCTCTGGTCGGGGGGCATCTGGGAAGCAACTATACCATGTGGATTGCGCTGGGGTTTCTGGGTCATGTCGTTTATACCATTGCCAGAGCCGTAGATCACAGCAATGCTACACCTTTTGCCAGACAGGCCTATATGACCCTGACCTATTGGATCACATCACGCAAATGGCCCGGACAATATCTCATGGCGGACAGTGCAGGACATTTTCCTAGGGGCTTTCTTTTTAAAGAACTTGACCGCATTTTCAAAAGAATGGGTATCTGTTTTTTAGCCATTGATTTTCCCTCAAGGCTATATGCGGGAAAAATGGAAGAAGTTATGTTTCTTGGGAAAAAAGCCCGCCTGCCAATCAGCTTTATCCGATGGGCGGTAAAACAGAAAATTGAATTGTTAACCGTTCAGGATCTCGTTGAGTTTAACGGTAAGGAAATCATTCGAAGGATACGAATTGGTCCCCCGCTTATGGGGATAAATGAAAATGAAATGCTTCAGGATTACGCGAATCGACTTTCAGAATTGATCTGCCGTGAACCGTGGCAGTGGATGGGGCTGCAGATTGTACACCAGTATCATGAATGAAAAACCATTTTTCCCACTGAACCGCTCCTCAGTCTTTTCCTCTGTGCAATATATCAGGAGTCGAAATGATTGAAGTTTTTACCACGATAACAGAATCTTACCGGTATTCACGTGAATTGGGACTTTCCCTTGCGCTCTTCCAAAAAAGTCTTCCAGTTAATTCTCAACTTAACTTGATCCATCGAACAGAGGGTGATGCATCAACTTTTCTGATTCCTGCGGTGGCTGATCGCTTGGTGAAGGGGCAACCGCCAGAATTTTTTCTTATTCTTAAAGAACCCTCTCTTCTGGTGGGTAAAAATGCTGTTTCAATACTCGACCGTTTTTTGATTCAGAATCCGGAAATTGATTGTGTGCTGCCTTCAGATATCCGTGGTGTTCCAGAAAGCATCCATTCACCGGATTATCTGACGTTGCACAGTTTCGAAGCCTTTGTCGCAGGTATGGACGGTTTAAAAGATGTTGTTTTTCCCTATGATGGCCGGGAACCCTTCATGTTTCTTATCCGAAGCAGGGTTCTTTCGAATATCAAAAGTGTCGTGGATATATTTCAGTTGCCGAAAATGCTGGAAGACCGGACTGCTATCAGCCAACGGGCCTACATTCATCCGTTTTTTGATTATTACATGGAACAAAGGGCGGACGTTGCTGATATGATACCTGAATCAGTTGTATCGTTACTGGATATCGGGTGTACCAGGGGTGGATTCGGCGCTTTTTTAAAGTCTCAGCGGTCGTGTCGTATCGTGGGGATTGAAATGAATCCGGTAGAGGGGAAACTGGCGCAAAATGTTCTTGATCATGTGATCATTGGAGATGCGCTTCAGACAGATGTGAAAGGCAGATATGACTGTGTGACCTGTCTGGACGTCATCGAGCATTTTGAAGAACCTGCCCGGTTGCTTGCCCGAATCCGGAATGAGTTTCTTGGGAATAAGGGGTTGCTGGTGCTGAGCGTACCCAATGTGGGGCACTGGAGCATTGTCAAAGATCTTCTGGCCGGGAGATGGGATTATCTGCCTGTGGGGATTCTCTGCAATACGCATCTTCGATTTTTTACCCGATCTTCCATCACCGGACTTTTGGTGGAAAATGGCTTCAGAATCCTAAAAATTGTTGGGAACGGGGTACCAATTTCTGAAGACCTGCGGGGAAAATTTAAGATGCTCGCCGAGTCCGGGATGGAAATAGACTTTTCGAACCTGGATATCAGCAATTACCTGGTTTTGGCTGAAAAATTGTAAATATGGCTCCTCGCTGCCTTGGATGGTTACCCTTTCGGCAAGGGTATTCTAACGAAAAGACTGATTGGATGAGATGGGCGATTGTGCTTCTGCTTTTTTGGGGAGTAGCCTATTCGCTGACAATACCCTTGTTTGAGTCGCCCGATGAGCCGGCGCATTTTGCCAGAGCGTATGGCATTTCCGAAGGGCAGTTTATTTTGAAGGATTCTCCCCGGCATCTTGTTCTTTTCTTTTACGAGGAACTTAAAAAACAACACCGTCATGAGATTATTTCTATGATGGATCAGTTGCTGGTTGAATTCCCGGGGCGGGTTCGGTTTATTGCGCCCAATACCGCCATGTATTCTCCTGTTCCATATCTTTTCCATGCACTGATTGTAAAGAGTGTGACCCTATTCGGAGAGTCAAATTTTCTTTTGACATTTTCGGTCTATTTGTGTCGTCTGACCTCATTGTTTCTATTTTTATCTATTCTTTATCTTTCTTCTAAAATAGCACCATTCATCTTCTGGCCCGTTTTTTGGATCGCTACAACTCCGATGGCTTTGTCCCAGTCTGCAATGGTCAATCTGGATTTTATCATTCTGGGTGCTTGTGTGATTCTGTTGGCGGCTTCTTTTGGAGATTTGATGTTTTCATCTTTCGTAGGGTGGGCATCGATATCGGCCTGTGTTTTACTTTTGACCAAACCGCCTTATGCACCCTTTCTTCTCATTCCGGCAGTTTCAGCCGTAATGCTCAAAAGGGTAAGCCGACCGCAGGCAACAGGTGTGATTCTTGGCGTTTTTCTGATTCCATTATTCGCTGCCGCCGCATGGAATGGAATGATGGTATCACAGGGGCTCATGAATGATTTCAGTGCGCTTCTGTGGAAATACGGCGCGTTACACATCGATCCGTTGGCGCAACTTGCCTATATCAAGGCATATCCATTGAAATTCATCCAAATCATCTGGAATACGCTGTGCAACAATGGTGTGATGTATTTACATCAATTTGTCGGTATTCTGGGATGGCAGGATATTCCGGTTCCTTTCTGGATAGTTGTTCTGTGGGTTGTGTTAGCTCCCTTAGCAATCGGAATCACAGATCAAACGGATTTGACTTTTCAGACCAGATTTGTTCTGTTATCCATCTGCATCATGGTTTCCGTGTTGATATTGATCTTTGTTTTTGCGTCCGCCTATATGATCTGGATGCCGGTTGGGGCTGACTCTGTAAACGTGCAGGGAAGATATTTTCATCCCGTTGCTGCCGTGTGTTTTGTTGGAATAACGCTTATCATTTCCTCCGGTGGGAATCAAAAGCATTATAGCTGGCGCAGGCCGGTATTGTTGGGGGCAGCCAGTCTGATCCATTCAATTTCCATTATTACACTATTTCAGAAATATGCATAAAACTGCCGGACTGTCTGCTCATGTGAAATTTCGGAACTCCATAGTAATCCGTATTGGGTGAGAATAAATATCAGCAGAGGGCGTTCAATTATTTTGAAAAAAATATGGTATGGATTTGATTGGCTGAGAGCGTTAATGTCCATCGCCGTGATTTCATTTCATATAAGGGTGTTTGGATCATCAGCGATATTTGACATGAATGGCTATCTTTCCCATCAGGTCGGATTATCCGATGTTATCAATTTTAATCTGTTACACCTTTCTGTTCCAATCTTTTTCCTGTTATCCCTGTTTCTTTTGAATGCGAAATGGATGAAAGGAAATATTGATCTGTTTGCGCGATTGAAACGGTTGATTATTTTATATTGTTTTTGGGTTGGCATTTTGATCCTTTTTTATTATCTGGAAAATAGTCTAAGTCTGCTAAAGCCGAACACTGGTATCAAAATGATTTTGTTTATCGTCACGGGTGGAAATTCCGTCTATTACTTTCTGTTTTCTTTAACTTTTCTGACGGTTCTTTCATTTCTGTTTTTCAATCTTTCCGTGACAATACACTGGGTTTTACTTTTGTTTTCAACCGCATTGCTGTGGATTTTTCCCTTTTTTGTGAAAACATTCAACGCCTGTTCCTTTCTGACAGCATTCTGGAACCCACTTAATTTCCTCCCGTATGTGTTTATTTCCACGCTGACCTGTAAATACATGAAGGAAAAAAAAGATCTGATTCATTCCATTCAGTATCACAGAATCATCATCATTTTACTAAGTGTCTGTATTATCACATCCATTTGTGAGTGGCTTTGGTTTCTGGATGGCAATAATTTCGGATATAATGGATCTGCATTTCCATCTCTTACCCGGATATCTGTCGTCGCAGGAGCCGGTTTCTGCTTTCTGATATCTTTTTATGTTCATCGTCCTTCACCGTCTGTGATAAGATATCTCTCCGACTACTCGCTTGGATTGTATTGCCTTCATGGGTTTGTTTACTGGTATTATGAAAAATATAAAATACTCATGGGGTTTTCTTTTCATAATGCTATTAACCTGATCATCGTTGTAGGTATTTCATTGACAGTGTCAATATTGCTACGCCGGGTATTAAGAACTGGATTGATATAACGACAGCATTTTTGGGTAATTTTTGAGAGAGATTTATGAATACAATTGAGGATTTTGGAACCCAATGGACCAATTTTCAAAATAATACCGGGTATTACGGATCGATCGAGGCACTGATATCCGTCATGGGGCCTCTGCTGAAACCGGAATGGATCCGAGGGAAACGCATTGCGGATATCGGGGCTGGAACCGGTCGATATACCCGCATGTTCTGCGAATTGGGGGCGAGTGATATTCTGGCAATTGAACCATCGGCCGCATTTGAGGTGTTGAAACGAAATACCACAGACTGTCCCAACGTACGATATCTTCAGGCAACTGCGGATCAAGTCCCCCCGGAATCATTTGATCTGATGTGTTGCATTGGTGTGCTTCAATTTATTCCGGACCCGGTTAAGGCCCTTAAGTCCATGGGACGAGCGTTGAGTCCTGCCGGAAAATTGTTGCTCTGGGTGTACGGCGAGGAGAACAACCGGCTGTATTTGACAGCCGTTAAGCCTCTTCGGCGGATTACAAGTCGTCTGCCTCATCGAATACTTGACAGATTGGCCCGGTTTCTGACTATACCGGCTTTATTATATGGAAAATTATGCAGGCATCCGTCTCTTCCACTTTTCCAATATATGCGAAATTACTTCCTTCGTCTTGATTCCGATAGCCGGAAAATGGTGATCTATGATCAGTTGAATCCAAAACTGGCCCGATATTATCGCAAGGAGGAACTTTACCATCTTTTGGAATCCTGTGGATATCGCAATATTCAAATGTACCATCGATTGGGATATAGCTGGAGTGTTCTGGCAGAATATGATGAGATTAAATCGAGATAATCGATTGAATTACATAACAGATGTGAAAAAATGACCATCTCTTATAAAATCAATGGATGGGTTTGGATATGTTTTTTCTCCCTGCTGCTTTCGATATCTCTGCAATGGAACACCGGAATCATTCCGCTTGATGGCCCTCATGACAGCCTGAACTATTTGAATATGGCTGAAAGCATATTAAGAGATGAGTGGCTGGGAGACTACAACCAGATGGCATTGATTCGATCGCCGGTGTATTCAATGCTTCTGGCGTTCAACGGTGCAATGGGATGGGCTCTCCAACGGATGCAGGCGATAGCCTATCTCCTGAGCGTTGGCCTGCTGGCCGTTGCTCTAAAGACGATCGATATGGCGGGCTGGCGAATTGCTGCTGTCTGTATTTTGTGTTCATTCCATTTTGTGGCGTGGATTCCCTGCCGGTTTGTTGCTACTGAGGCGCTGTACACGCCAGTTATAACAATTGCACTGGCCGGCGCTATCGGCGTTATCGGTTCTGTGAAGCGCTGTGGATACCCAATGGGTTTCTGGTTGATGATGTTATTCATTTCTGCTGCTGTCGCTTGGCGAATGAGGGATGAAAGTATCTGGATGATTCCGGCTGCAGTCGTGTTTTCAGTATATCTGTTGTGGGAAATGAGGTCTGATAAAAACAGGCAGAAACTGGATCATGAAAGGGAAACAGGAGGATTCAGAAATCAGATATCATTTTTTCGGGGGAAAAGATGGAAACAATGGGGGCTGGGAATGGCAGGTATTGGCCTGCCGTGTTTATGCGTTTTTGCCCTGACAGTCTGGATACAACAGCAGAATCTGCGGTATTATGGTATTCCGGTGGTAACCGAGCTGGCAGAACCCGGATTTCAGTCAGCGTTCAAGTGGCTGACAAAGCTGGATTCTGAAATCCATCACCCGTATGTTCCGGTTACAAGAAAGGCCATATCAGATGCCTGTCAGGTCAGCCCGAATTTTGAACTGCTACAGCCTTATTTATCCCGGCAGTTCGATGGCGCCGGATGGTCTCGGTTTGGTTGTGACTATATGGGTATTTGTAATGAACTGGCAGGCGGTTGGACGGTTTGGGTGATTCGGGATGCGGCTGCTTCTATCGGTATGCATGACACTGCGGACAAGGCAGCCGGATTTTACAGGGATATTGCAAGAGACATAGAAAGGGGTTGCAGCGCAGGAACGGTTGCATGTACACGCAATCCGACTGGAAATATGCTGGCACCGCCAATGAAGTGGATCGATATATTCCGTGTTCTAAAATCGGGTGTCAAGATGATTTGGATGACGATCTGGCTGGGGGACTTACCGGGAACCTATCACCATATGGATGCTCAGAAGCCGTCTGCCGAACTATCTACCCGATACCAATTCATCACAGGGGAACCCAATAATCATGAGCGTACTTTTTTCATCCGTTATGGCGGAGTTCTTTTATGGATATTTCGGATGGTCCAAACAATTGGCGGATTATGGATTCTGGCTTCTGGCTTGATAAATGGAATACGGTGGATCAGAGGTCATTCCAAGATATCCATTAACAGCAATGGAAAAAGACATTGGGTTATTGTATTGTTGATCGCTGTTATTATCAGCCGGCTGGCCATTGTCAGTTATATAGACGCCATGAGTTATTGGGCACAGCTTCGATATATGCTGGTCATATATCCGGCATTGATGACGTTGATCTGCCTCCTGCTTCCTTTTCCGCTAGTCCAACGGTTTCATCCGCTTTCATTCCCCAGATAGCCAGATTGGAAGGAAACCCAGCCAGTTTCAACCGAATGAGGTGAATATTTGTCGTATCCGGAAACAGCGCCAGCAGCGATCTGGGGGTCAGCAGATTCAGATTATCGGTTTTTGCCCAAAAACGTAATCCCAATTGTCTGAGAATCTTCTGATGAATTGGCTGCGGTAACCAATGAATCACGGGAAGGAAAGTATGAAATTCAATGGGAAACTGTCGATTGGGTGTAATGATAAAAAATCTTCGTGCTACCCGTAACAGTTCATTGACAAAATGCTGTTGATTCATGCGGCTGCCCACATGCTCCAGGACTGCCGAGCAGAAAACGATATCAAACGAATTATCGTCAAATGGAAGTTCATCAGTTCCGGTTTGAACAAAGGAAAGACCAGGATAACGGATCTCCAGAAAGGAAGCATCTTCGATACTGGTCACGGTCAGTCTGTTCGTGAAGGGATACAGTTGCTCAAAAAAATTGGATTCCGGAAGAAGCTGATCAGGTGTCACGCCAACATCCAAAATTCTGTCAAATGGAGCAGGGTTCATGAATGCCATGAACAGATCGAATATATTGCGGCGGACCATAAATGAGATTTTGGAAGCCATGCCTCTTAGCGGGTGCCTGATGGAAAAATAATCGATGGCGTTGGATGTCATCGTTCCAGTCCCAATACGGCCAGGGCAAACCCGTATACCATAGTCTGTATGCCAAGACCGATACCGGTAGTCGAGGCAATGACCATGCGGAGCATAGCTTGATAGGGCATTGGGCCGAACCCCGCTGCTTTCCATAAAAGGGTGGCATGGATCAGATAACCGGTTCCGCAGAGAATGAATATCATGCCCAGGGCGATACCCCACTCAACTATTTGACCTTTGGTAAGATTCAGCCAGTATTCTTTGCCAGGCAAAAAGCCGGCATTGACCGCATAGGCTTTAATAAAGATACCGAATCCAAAAACCTGAAAGCCGACCAGAAGGGTGATGCTGGATACCAGAAGTGAAGAGAGATCAAATGTTATTGTGCCGATCTGGAGCGGTTCGGCGATCAGCAGGATAAATCCGAATGCGCCCAGTGTAGACAACAGTAAGCCCGGTAATATGAACAGCCAGAGCGGGCTGTACAGGAGCATGAACCGCAGGTGGCGCCAGCCGTCCCGCCAACTGCGCAGATGCGGAGGGCGGGACCTGCCATCCGGACGCAGCGTAATGGGAACCTGTCCGATTTTCAGATTGGCCAGGCTGGCCTTGACCACCATTTCTGAGGCAAATTCCATTCCGGTTGTTTTGAGGCCCAGATTCAGGATGGCTTCTTTTCGAAATGCACGAAGGCCGCAGTGAAAATCGTGGATCGGGGAAGCAAAAAACAGCTTGCCGATGGCAGAAAGAACGGGGTTCCCGATCCATCGATGTTTCCAGGGCATGGCGCCGGGCTGAATGGTTCCGCCATATCGGGGAAACCGGCATCCCATGACCAGATCATGACCGGCGTGCAGTTTTTCCAGAAATTTGGGAAGTTCCGAGAAATCATAACTGCCATCGGCATCGCCCATCAGAATATATTGGCCATACGCAGCTTCTATGCCGCCCTGGAGCGCACTGCCGTATCCTTTGCGATGGATGGTGATGACCCGTGCGCCGGCGTGTTGCGCGATAGCGCACGATTCATCCGTGCTGCCGTTATCTGCGATCAGCACTTCTCCGGATACACCAGCCGCTCGAATTGCAGCCAGTGCTTCTTTCACACAGGCTTCAATGGTTTCGAATTCGTTCAGGCAGGGCATTAAAATGGTGACATTCATAAGCAGGTTACCATTAAAGAACTGAGTTTTGCTTTGAAATAGGAGCAGTAAGCCATTCGGCCGTTTTGCAGTATTTTAACCAATGGCGTTGGGGTTGTCATATATTTTTATGTCTATTCAGTTTTGGAAGAAAGACCATCTGTCGTGAATATGATGAATGCTATAAAAAAATTCATTCAAAATGAATTTGTTCTTATCTGCATTGTTCTTTTTGGAACTGTCCCTCGCATATGTGGGTTGCATGATCAGCTTCTTGCAGGTGATGAATGGCACGCTATTCATAATGCATTGTACAATGGATATACTACTATTTTAACCAGTTTGGGTATCGGGTCGATTTCAATTCCGGATTCACTTTATTATAAACTGGCAATCGATACAATTGGATTGTCGGAGATGGTCGTTAGATTACCACCGCTTATTGCCGGTGTATTGATAATACTTATTCTGCCGATTCTGATTCGACCTGTTTGTGGGCGATTTACGGCAAACCTGTTCGCGTGTCTGCTGGCATTATCTCCAATATTGATCCTTTACAGCCGTTTTGCAAGACCTTACAGCATGATGGTTTTATGCGGCTTTGCCTCTGTCTCCCTGTTTCACCACTGGTGGTTTACCTCAAGCAGGCGTTCTTTTATTTTGTATGTGATATTGACCACAGTAACAGCTTATTTTTTAATTCTTGCCATTCCCTTTATTTTAAGTCCATTTCTATATTTTTTTGTATTAATCCTTTTGGGAAAGGGTGAATGTCGTTGGCATTCCCTTAGACGGCTATTGGGTATAGCCATTGCAACGGTTATTCCTTTGATATTGTTATTGAGTCCGCCTTTTTTTACATCCCTTACCGATTTGACAAAACTTTCTGCTCATGCAACGTCTGCAATAAAAATTGAAACGATGGCTGACACCTTCGCAATTTTTACGGGCAAGGATAACCTGGGCCTTACAGTTTGCATGGGCTTGTTTATGCTTATTGGCATCATAGGTAACTATCGAAAGGCAAATCTATATCTTGTTTATTTGATTACGTTATCAATGATACAAATTGCGTTTATCACCATTGTCAGGCCTGTTGCTGGTAATGGCCCACATATATTTGCCCGTTACATATTATTGGTTCTGCCGGTACTATTACTGTTGGTGTCGATGGGTATGGATTACCTTTTTTCCAGATTAAAGGTACCATTTGATAAATGGCTAAAATTTTTTGTTGCTGTGGTTTTCTGCGGTGTAATATTTCTTGGCGGACCGATTCCATCCATGCGATTTTATCCCAATAACGCAATGAGTTTATCTCTTTTCAGTTATATGATATTCGGATCAGATTATCGTCAGAAACAGATGGGATTTGTCAAACGTATTCCTGATTTTTATCATCAGCTTGCTATGCATCCTCCTGCCAGCCTGACTATTGCGGAAGCACCTTATCATTACGCCGGTGATCATATCCCATTTTACCAGACAATCCATCGACAAAATTTGAAAATCGGATTTATAAACGGATTATGCAGCGAAACTCGGGGGGGAGAAATTCCCATATTTGCACACAATATTAACTTTTCAAACTATGTCTTTCTGAAACAGACAGATTCTGTTCGCAATAAAGGTATCCATTATGTTATTTTTCATAAATGTTTGGAAGATGAAATTACATGGATTCCGGAATACAATCATCTGGATATCTCGAACTGTATCAAGGAATACAAAAAGGCATTTGGTGAACCTGTATTCGAAGATCGGGATATTGTCGCATTTTCCACTATGATGCCGTGACAGGCTGATGAAACGCGTCTATCTTGATATTATATTCCGGAATTGAAGTCAAATCGGAATGAGCCGAAAATCCGTAACAATCAGAACAGATAAATCGCCATCATGTCAGAGTCAGTAACCTTAGCCATTATTGTTAACTATTTTTCAGCGCAATTGACTGTTAATGCCGTTTGTTCCATCATCGAATCCGACTCCCTGGGGCCGGTTCGAATTGCAGTTGTGGACAACAGTCAGGATATGAATGAAGCGACCATTCTTCAGAATGAACTGCCGGAATCGGTTCAACTGATAATCAATGAAAGTAATGAGGGATTCGCTCAGGCCTGTAACCGCGCATTTGATCAGCATGATGCCGATATGATTTTGCTGTTGAACCCGGATGCCAGTCTGCTTCCGAGAGCACTTATTCGATTGCAGCAGTCGTTGTTGAGATTGAACCGCGCAGGAGCTGTGGGCCCCCAAATCTACTGGGATGACAACAAACAATTTTTTCTTCCACCATCCGATGTTCCGGAATTGTTGTGGTTTCATCCCCTGATATCCGCTCACCCTCTGCTGGAGAAATTGATCAGTCGAATGTGGAGACGGTTTGCCATTCGGGTGTGGCAATCAAAAAAAACCGTTCGAGTTTGGAACCTGTCCGGCGGAAATGTTTTGTTGAATCGAAAAGCGGTGATGGCTGCCGGCGGCCTGTTTGATTCACGTTTTTTTTTATATTTTGAGGATACGGATCTCTTTATCCGGTTGCGTCAGGCCGGGTATCATCTGTATATTGATCCATCAGCAGAGGTGGTTCATTTTTATGATCAGTGCGGGAATTTCAGGCTAAACTCCAAGCGCAGTTTGATGGCCCAATCGCACCAGGCATTTATGGAAAAGCATACCCGGGGATGGAAGCAGGGCGTGATGAAAATTCTGGAGAAATTGAAGCCCGGGCCAGTCATTCCGGCCCCATTACCCAAAAATTATTCCCATCCATTCGAAATTCCGGTTCCCGTTTCGATTCAAAAACAGTGGCTTTTTGAATGGAGCCCGAATCCGAATTTTATTCCGGCAGCCGGACATTTTGGGATCGGCGATACCATGCGGTTTCCCATGGACTGCTGGCAATTGCTTGCGCCGGGACAATATTTTGGCAGACTGGGCAGCCCTTCAAAAATGACGGGCTGTTTTGAAAACATATCGTGGATAAAGGAATCTGACGATGTCATCTGAAACCACTGGTTTGGGCCATCTGACAGTCGAACAGTTAGCCGAATATGCCAAGCTGCCGGAACCCTTTCAGTTTTATCGGTTGATGCTTTCAGGAGATCACCCGCATTTTGGATACTGGCTACAGAACGATTTGAATTTGTCTTTGGAGGCGGCACAGGAAAATCTGTTTGATCGGCTGATTCAGGAATTTCCAAAGCCTCCGGCATCGATACTGGATGTTGGATGTGGCCTGGGATTTTCTGCCCATCTGCTGGGACGACAGGGATTTGATGTCACGGCCATCGTGCCTTCTTTGGAATTGATTGATTATGCCATCAACCGGTATGAAACAGAATCTGTCCGGTTTGAGGCTGCCGGATTTCTGGATGACGGAAACAGCCAATTTATATCCAGGAAATACGATGTGATTTTTTTTCAGGAGTCGCTCCAATATCTTCATCCGCTTGATTTGGTTTTTGGAAAAGCCAGACGTTTGCTCAACCCGAAAGGAAAGCTGATATTGTGCGATGAGGTGATCTATGATTCTGAAATCAGTCAGCACACCCTGGTTCATTTTCATAAAAGCATTTTGCAGAAACTGGCTGAGAACGGATTTCGTCTGCTGGTTCACGATGGCATTGGAAACCGGGTTCAGCAGACCTGCGACCATATGCTTGAGAAATTTGATCAATACCGGAATATGTTGATTCAACTGGTTCATCACCCCGATACAGCAGATCGGATCGATCATTACCTGACGGGCTGGAAAGCACAGAAGGCATGGTATGAAGCCGGACAAATGGGATATGAGCTGATTACCGCACGCAAGGATGATGTCATGATCCGAACGTATCGGGAAGGCGATGAAGATCGGATTTTGGCGCTTTTCACCCAGCTTTTTGGAACAAATCGATCGCTTTCTCATTGGTATTGGAAATTCCGGGACAATCCGTTTGGATCATACAAGATTGCCATCGCAGATTCCACGGATGGAATTTTGGCCGCGAATTTTTGTGGGTATCCGGTTCCGGTATATTCCATGGGAAAAGTGGGATCGTTTCTGTCTTATCAGGGTGGAGATACCATGACCAATCCGGCCTTCCGAGGGGCCGGGTTGGGGAAAAACAGCGTTCTGGCCAGAATTACCAACTATTTTTATGATGCGTTTTGTGAAAATGAAATCCCCTTCATCTATGGTTTCAATACCGGTATCATTCGAAAATTCGGAGAACGGTTCTTGAATTATGAGTATATTGCAGGCATTCCCTACCATGTGCTGGAACATACCGGTGAAAAAAATGTTCCGAATGCGAAACGGCTGCTGTGGTATTTATCCGGATTTCGGGTTGACAAAATCGACCGGATAACCGATGAATATGATCTCTTTTTTAAACGGGTGTGCCGGGATTATGGTATTCTGGTGGAGCGAAATGCCACGTATCTCAAGTGGCGATATCTGGACTGCCCGGATCGGGTCCATGAATTTTTTGCCATTCGAAAATGGGGAAAACTGGTGGGATGGGGCGTTTTTAGAAGAAAAGATCATGTCCTGCTGTGGGGGGATGCCCTGTTTGATGCAACCTGCCCGCAGGCTGCACAAGTGTTTCTTTCCGAAGTGATTCGTCGGACAGCGGCGAATCGAATCGAAGGCTGGTTTTCCCCCAGACCGGCATGGTGGACACGGGTACTGAAGCAGATGGGCTTTGTTGTCACAGAAGAACCAAACAAGCTTGCACCCTGTTTTAAACGGTTCAGCAGGGATTTTGATACCATGATGTTTGAAAATCAGTTTTACTACACGATGGGAGACAGTGATCTGTTTTGATTCGATGATTGATGAGAGCCGCTTCATTCCATTCCACTCGTCAAATTTGACCGGCAAGCGGGTTCTGGTGCTTGCGCCCCATCCGGATGATGAAACCATCGGGTGCGGGGGGGCACTGGCGTTGCATGCACAAGCCGGTGATCCGGTCAAGGTGATATTTTTGACCAATGGGGCAAAAGGCGATATGTCCGGCCGGTTTGAGCGGGATGCCTATATCCGGCTGCGCCAGGAAGAAGCCGGGGCAGCCTGTGCGGATCTGGGGATCACCGACATGGAATTCTGGCCGTATGAGGACAGATCTCTGGCTGGCTCGCCAGGCGTGATAACACGTCTGATGCATGCGGTGACTGGCTTTCGCCCGGAATTGATTTATGTACCGTCTCCATTGGAATTCCATCCGGATCATCGGGCGGCGGCTGTACTGATCTGGGATTTGTCCCGCACAATCCCTGACGATTGCCATGTGGCGTTTTATGAAGTCAATCAGCCGTTTTGTGTCAATACCCTTGTGGATATTACCGCGGTTATAGCCAAAAAAGAGCGGGCGCTTCAGCATTATGCGTCTCAGATTGCAGAGCGGCCCTATGATGGCGTCAGTATGGCATTGAGCCGGTTTCGGTCGATGACACTGCCGGAAGCTTGTACGCATGCGGAAGGGTTGTTCTTCTGTTCGCTGGGTCAGATTCGGCAGATTGGACTGTACGATCTGCCATTTTGGAAATTGGACGTGTATCGATCCGATTCATCGGCAGCCGGTCCACTGGTTTCAATAATCATTCGAACCAAGGACCGGCCGTCGTTGCTGGCTCAGGCGATTCAGTCGGTGGTTCGGCAGACCTACGCCAATATCGAAATAATTATTGTCAATGACGGTGGCCAGGATGTTCAACATGTGATTGATATGGCATCCGGAAACCTGCCGGTTATCCATATCGCGCATGAATCCGGTAAAGGGCGGGCGGCAGCAGCCAATTCCGGTCTGAATGCGGCCAGCGGCGCCTATTTCAATTTTCTGGATGACGATGATGTGCTGTATCCGGATCATGCGGAAACGCTGGTGAACCATTTGCAGACCCACCAGGCGGATGTAGCGTACACCAATGTCCGGAACGCCTATTATGACAGTATGGCGCAATTGAGTACCCGGCCGGTTAAGGAAGAAGTGATGTTTAATCTGGATTTTGATGCAGACAGCCTTCTTTTTGAAAATTATATCCCCATCATGAGCGTCATGTTTTCCAGAAGAGCGCTGAGCGGAATGGAAGAATTTTTCTGTGAATCGCTGGTTCTTTTTGAAGACTGGGATTTCTGGATCAGACTGTCCCGGAAATATCTGTTTCATCATGTTGACCGGATCACCGCCGAATACCGGTTTTTCGGGATATCCAGCATCGAATCATCCCATCGTCAAAAATACGATTATGATGAAAGTAAAGCCGTTATTTTTGACCGGGCGAAATCATTCATGGATGGCAGATCCTGGATCGGCTTTCTTCAGAAAGGTTCGGTCGGTCGGCTTCAGCAGGCATTACACGATATGCGGATGGTAATGGATGCACAAAATAAGGAACTGATGCATCTCCGGGAGAAAATCCAGAACAGAGAAAACCCGGCGGTATCCTGTCCGGCCGTTGAAAAGACAATGGAAGCACTGACAGCACAGAAGCTGTTGCTGGATGCACAACTGGAGCGGGAACAGGTGGTTTCGCAAACCCTGGCATCAATCATTGCCCGGGATAAGGTGAAAAAACCGGTCCGGGTTCATATCTCCGGTCTTGTCAGCCGCATGGCGTCATGGCAGCGGACCATTGGTGAGGTGACCCTGAATCTGGCGAAATTTGATGGCCGATATTATCTGCAGAACCATCCGGATGTCATGACCTCCGGAAAGAATCCGATGCTTCATTTTCTGATGTATGGAATACGTGAAAAACGAAAAACCCATTTGAGCCATGACACGAAATGTTAACTGTATCTTAAAAGCGATATAACATGTCCTCTCTCCAGGTGGAAGAGAGGTTAGGATCATATCATACCCATGCAATCACCCCTGATCAGCGTCATCATTCCGGCGTACAACCACGAATCATATATAAATGATGCAATCCAAAGTGTTCTGAAACAATCCTTCTCTGATTTTGAAGTGATTGTCATCGATGATGGCTCTACAGACAGCACGCTTTCTGAGATAAAAAAAATAACCGATCCCAGAATCCGGCTGCTTCATCAAAAAAACATCGGTGCGGCAGCAACGATCAACCGGGGCATTGATCTGTCACAGGGTCAGTATATCACCATTTTGAATTCGGATGATGTATTCCATCCCGATCGCTTGGCCATATTCAAAGAATACATGGATGATCATCCGGATGTCATGGTGTTGTCAAGCCTGATTCAGCCGGTTGACGTTCTGGGAAACGAATTGACACCGGATTCAGGCAACACCGTTCATCAATACTGGTTGGAATGGTATGAACGGGCTGTCCGAAACATTCGACAGGATGATCATTATTTTTATTCCTTGCTGCAAAGCAATTTTGTGGTTTCCACATCCAACATATTCGTGAATGCGCGGCTTTTCGAAAACGAAAAAAAGTTTGATCCGTTTTTGTATTATTGCCACGATTATGAATTTCTGCTTCGCGCGCTTCAGGTTCATCGGTTTGGATTGATCCATCAAAAACTTCTGAAATACCGTCTTCATGACTTGAATACGATTCGACATAACGATTTTTTCAAGCGGTTTGAAGTACAGTATGCTGTCTTCCATGCATTGAAATTCCAAGACCTTCTGTCCCATCCGCCGGATGTTCAGCAGCGCTTGTCAAGCATACTCTTCCGGGGTTTGGAAAGGAATCCGGATATCAACCACGATATCATCGCATCCGAAAAGAACCGGTTGCTTGAACAGTCTGATTTGTGGGTGAAAGAAGCCCAGATGAACGCCAGGCATTTTGAAGACCGGCTCATGCAGGCGGAAAAACAGAATGAATGCTTTCAGGCCCGAATTGTTGAAGGTCAAAAACAGAATGAATGCCTTCAGTCCCGAATCGTTGAAAATCAAAAACAGGATGAATGTCTTCAGGCCCGAATTGTTGAAAGCCAAAAACAGAATGAATGCCTTCAGGCCCGAATTCTGGAAATGCATGCCCGTATTCAGGAAAAAGAGTTGCATCTGAGCAACCTGGTGGAAGAAATACGGCAAAAGGACGTGTATCTGGATGAGGCTGGAAATCTTGCGAAGAACCTGAAGGCGATCGCAGAAAGAAGGCAAGAGGAAATTCTGGAACTCAATCGCCGGATTGTCAATCTGGAAAATTCGGTTGCGCTGCACCGGCAGGTTGAAATCGACTTCAAAACACGCATTCACCAGCAAAGTATTCAGTTGCATGCAGCCGATGCAAGAATGGTTGCGGCTGAGAATCATGCCGCGGAAAAAGAGCGTTTCCTGCAAGAAATTTTTCATTCAAACGGATGGAAATGGCTGACCCGATATCGGGATGCAAAACTCAAATTCATCTCAAGGCATCCGGTCATTGAAAAAGCACAGCCCGTTACAGATGATAAAACCTACCATGCCGTAATACATCACCCCATGAAGGCGAACAGACCCAAGGTCATTCACGCCATCGCCAATTTTTTGACCGGCGGATCCAGCCGGCTGGTGGTGGATCTGGTCGAACATCTGGGGCATATATACGACCAGGAAGTCATGTCGTTTTTCATTCCATCGCCGTTGGCCTATGCCAATGTGTCTCTTCATGATTTTTCAGGAGACATCACCAACAATCAGGTGGAAGAATTTCTCAAGGAGAAAAAAGCCAAAATACTGCATGTACATTATTGGGGTGAAGGCGATGTGGAATGGTATCGCAAGATTTTCAAATCGGCAGAAAACTGGAATGGCATTCTGATTGAAAACATCAACACGCCGGTTGTTCCCTACATCAGCGACAGGGTGGATCATTATGTATATGTCAGCGAATATGCCAGAAATTTTGCGGCATGCATACCGGAAAAATCATCGGTGATTTACCCCGGCAGTGATTTAACGTTATTTGACCGGAAGGACACACCCGTACCGGATGATGTCATCGGAATGGTTTATCGTCTGGACCCGGACAAATTGAAAGAAGATGCCATTCAGGTGTTCATCGATGTGGTGAAGAAAAGACCCACAACCCAGGTTCTGATTGTGGGTGGGGGATATTTCTATCAGTCATACCAGGCACAGGTTGCGGAAGAGGGGGCAACCGCAAATTTTCAGTTCACCAATTATGTTCCTTATGCCAAACTGCCGGATTATTATAAAAAGTTTTCTGTATTTGTGGCACCGGTTTGGAAAGAAAGCTTTGGACAGGTTTCGCCTTTTGCCATGAGCATGAAACTGCCGATTGCAGGTTACTGCATTGGTGCGCTGCCCGAGATTCTGGGCGATGATGAATTCCTGGGTAAGGATCGTGATGAATTGTCAGACATCATTGTCAATTTGTTGAATGACAGGCCAAAACGAATCGAGATCGGGCAACGGAATCACGATCGGGCTCATGACCATTTTTCCGTCGAGGCCATGACAGAAGCCTACAATGCCCTCTATCAACGCCTGCTGAGTGAATGATTGGAAATATCACCATAATGAAACCATTGAATATCCTGTTGCCGGTTCATGTTTTTTTCCCGGAGCATTTTTATGGCACCGAGACATATACCCTGGAACTGGCCCAGAAACTGAAAGACATGGGGCACAATCCATCCATCCTGACAGCCATTCTTTATGGCGAAAAAGGACCTGGAGAACCGGTCTTCACCTATGAATATGGTGGATTGACGGTGGATTGCATCGATTTGAATACCCGGCCTCTGGAAAATTACCGTCAGTTGTATTCCCGACCGGACTTATATCCGGTTTTACGGAATATCATTCATAAAAGACAACCCGACATCATTCATGTCACCCATCTGATGGGGCATACGGCCGTTCTGCTGGAAGTGATTCGGGACATGAAAATCCCGGCCATTGCCACACTGACGGATTTTTATGGAATATGCCCCAACAGCAAACTGATGCGATATGACGGGGGACTGTGCACCGGCCCCAATCCCCGCTCAACCAATTGCCTGTCATGTTATATCAGGGAACATGAATATGAATTCTCCAACCGGAAAAGCATGGCATCACTGATACGGAATGATTTTTCATTACCGGCGGTTTCAACCCTGCTGCCCTGGATTGCATCTTTGCCAAAATACACGGATTCCCTGATTCACAACCGAATCCAGGGAGTGGTGGACCGGATCGGGTATATGAAATCGCTGTATGATACCTATCGGTGCATGATCACCCCCACGGATTTTCTTCACCATGCCTATGAGAAAAACCGGTTTTATCCGGAAAAATTAAAAAAAATCAATTTTGGCATCAACCTGAATCTGGTGAAACCCTGGCGTCGCACAATTGAGCATGCGCCTTCATCTGTAACATTTGGTTATATTGGCCAAATTACACCGCATAAGGGAGTTGATCTGCTGATGGAAGCGTTTGCAGGTCTAAACGGGAAACAGGCCACACTCTCCATTTTTGGGCCCCGTAATCAGGATGCCGCCTATATGGATCAGCTTCAGAAACTGTCAGGCGGTAATGAATCGATTGTATTCAGAGATACATTTCCAAGCGACCAACTGGGTCAGGTGCTTTCCACAATTGACGTGCTGGTCATTCCATCCCGCTGGTATGAAAACAGCCCGCTGGTGCTCCTGTATGCGCTGGCAACAAAAACCCCGGTCATCGCAACAGACATGAAAGGAATGAGCGAATTTGTCAAAAATGATTTTAACGGCTATACTTTCAATAAAGATGATGCGAACCATCTGAGGGCCATCATGCAGCATATTGTGGACAACCCGGCAATATTGAAAACGTTGTCGCGGAATGCAGATTATTCAAAGGATATTTCAGATCATGCAAGCGATGTTGCCGGTATTTATCAGGCAGTTCTTCAGCATGGCATGATCGTTAAAAACAGGAAATCATCATGAACGTTCTGGTTTTGGGGGGCGCCGGGTTCATTGGTTCCCATATTGTGGATGCCCTGGTTTCTGAAGGACATGGCGTAACGGTTTTTGATTTGCCAAATATCAGCAAAAACAATCTGTCCCGATGTATCGGGTCAATCCAGTTTTTTGAAGGGGATTTCAGTAATATTCAGGAGTTGTCCACAGCCATGAATGGGGTGGATATCATTATTCATCTGATTTGTACGACGCTGCCCGGACCATCCAATGAAAACCCGGTCTATGATGTGGACAGCAATGTCATTGGAACCCTGAATCTGTTAAACGAGGCAATGAAGAAAGGCGTAAAAAAAATTATATTCGCATCGTCCGGCGGAACTGTATATGGAATTCCCCAAAAATTACCCATTCCGGAAACCCATCCGACGGATCCGATCTGCTCATATGGCATATCCAAGCTGATCATTGAAAAATATCTGGCACTGTATCATCGGCTGAATGGTCTGCAATATACGGTCCTTCGGTTGGGTAATCCATATGGTGAAAGACAGCGAATCAGCGGTGTTCAGGGTGCAATTGCTGTTTTTCTGGGCAATGTTCTCCATGACCGGCCGATATCCATATGGGGTGATGGAAGCGTTGCCCGGGATTATTTTCATATCAGCGACCTGGTATCGGCAGTGATGTGCGTTGTCGATCGGATGAATGTGTCAACTGTTTACAATATAGCCGGCGGCGTGGCAGTTTCCCTGAACGAAATTCTGGATTTGATACAACAGGTGACTGGTAAAACGCCAAATCTGCAGTTTGCTGAATCCCGTGCACTGGATGTTCCGATAAACTGCCTGGACATTGCACGTGCCGGGCGTGAATTGGACTGGCATCCGGTTGTTTCGCTCAAAGATGGAATTGCCAGAACCTGGGAATGGCTTCGTCATGAAGGCACTCGCCGGGTTTGTTGAAAAATTGTGACCATATGGACATGTCCATTGTGATCATCGCGCATCATGAAGGCAGGCTGATTCATCCGACCCTGATGAGCGTGTTTCGTTCAATAGATTATGCGTCCGATCATGGCATCACTTCGGAGATCGTGATCGTGCTGGATCGACCGGATGAGAAAACCCTGGGTTATCTTCGGCGGTATCGAACAGTGCCTGACGTGCGCATGGCAGAAACCGCTCTGGGCGATCATGGATTGAGCCGAAACCTTGGTATCGCACTTTCTTCTGGAAGATATGTGTCTGTTCTGGAGGCACATGATTTGATCTGCCAAAACTGGATTTTCTCAACTGTCGGTTTATTGAATAATTGCCGGGATCCGGTGGTTGTCCATCCCGAATATCTGGTTGAATTTGACGGTGGACATAAAATCAGGCGTCTTGTGAATTCGACAGATCCGTCATTTCCGATAACGGACATGATTGTGGATCATGTGTATGGGGCGTCCATATGCAGTTCAGAAACGAGTCTGTTCCGCAATCATCCATATCCGCCTGAGGACAGGGCGTCCGGATTCGGGTTTACGGATTGGCATTTTACGTGTGAAACCCTTGCCCATGATATCACGCATCAAATTGTTTCCGAAACAGTCGGATTCATACGAAAAAGAAATATGTCGATGCATCCGTACACCCCTTGCGTGATGAAGCCTTCCAGGTTGTTTGAATGTGATAAATGGAATCAACTTATTGCCCGGTACAAAACAAATTGAGTCAACAACCGTTCTTGCAGTTGGTTTGCATTTCATGAAAATGGCCAAAAACGTTTTCAGCATGCTGTTCTTGCTGATATCAAAGGGGTTCAGGCCGATCCTGATCCGTCATCCCGGGCTGTATCGGTTTGCCTGTCATATCAAAGCCGCTTCGAAAGAATTGCTGTATCCATCCGAAACCAGTTATGATCCGATCTGCACGCATAGCATCCAGCCGTTAGCAGTACAAACCTCACCCCTTACAGACCAGCTCAAATCAGTCGAAAGCTTGCCCCAATGGCTAATAAGGGAATGGCAGTCCATTCATGAAATTGAACCGATGCTGTTTCCGAACAGTGGGGAAGAAATGGTTGTCACACGCGACGGCCTCAATCCAGTGGCAGAAATATATGCGTCTCTTTCCGGTCAAGTGGAAAAAAATGTCACCCATATCATCCTGGTACCCTGGCTTGACCGGGGTGGCGCTGATCTGGTTGCAATCAATTATATGAAATCAATTTTCCATAACGATGCGGATCTGCATGTTGTGGTTATTGCCACAGCCAACGCCGAATCGCCGTGGGCATCAAAACTGCCGGAACAGGCGACATTCATCGAATTTGGAAAAGTCGCCAGTCAGTTAAGCTATGATGATCAGACAACACTCCTGGTCCGCCTTCTTCTGCAATCATCTCCCGGGGTGATTCACAATATCAATTCCAGACTGGGTTATGATGTTTTTGTTCGTTTTGGTGTTGCGCTGAGTCATGCTTCCAGACTTTATATGAGCATCTTCTGCTCGGATTTTACACCAGAAGGCAGGGCAATCGGTTATGCTACAGAATATCTGCCCCGGATATTTGATCATATGACAGCCGTAACGGTGGACAATGCCACTTTTCTGGAAAAAATGGCTCATCTTTATGCACTGGATCGAAATAAGATGCATCTGCAGTACCAGCCTGTTCATCTGTTTCCACAGCGAGATTGTTGTAAATCTGAAAAGGTTGGCCTGGATATCTTATGGGCGGGACGCATTGATTATCAGAAGCGGCCTGATATTCTGCTGGAAATTATCCGCGCCTCCAGCGAATATCCCTTTCGATTCCACATATATGGCACATCGGTTCTGAACAGGGATGTCTCCATCGACAAACTGGCCTCTTGTGAAAACGCGCATTACTACGGCGTCTTTGACGGCCTGGCATCGTTACCCATCGAAACGTTTGATGTGTTTTTGTATACCTCCCAATGGGATGGACTGCCTACCATTCTTCTGGATGCCATATCCCTGTATTTGCCGGTCGTTGCCTCAAAAGTTGGCGGAATCGGTGAGCTGATCATTTCGGGTTATACAGGTTTTGCGGTTGATCCGTTTAATGATGTGAACCGCTATGTCGATATACTTGTCGAAATATTCAGAAACAATAACGTCCTGCGTCCCATTGCCGATGCAGCTTATCAGCTTGTTTCGCAAAGGCATTCATGGGCGTGCTTCGATGCGCGCGTGAGATCGCTCCCCGGGTATTTACCGTGAAAAAGAAAAAGCAGTATTCAGTAGTCAGGATTCAGAATTCAGTAGAAAAACGGTAAATGTCATTTTTATAATGGCGCTTTGGGAAGGGCCTGTTAACCCTTGGATCATACAGCACAATACAAGTGTGGCATTAACAATTGACTGCGTCATTATGGGTTAAGAAATATGCATCCATTTGAATATTATTATATTCTCAAACGGTTAAACAGAAAATTTGCCGCTTTTCGGCAGATATTACGGGTTGATGCGATTGAGACAATGCCTCAATGGGTCAGCTTCCAAAATACGCATGTATGCAACCTGCGTTGTCCCCATTGCCAGACACACGGGACGCCCGAAGGTCGTCGGCACTGTAATGACACCCTTTGCAATATGGATATGCAACTCCTTGAAAGGGTGGCGAAAGAGGCACTGCCATTTGCGGATGAATTCGCTTTGACTCTGACCGGGGAGCCATTGACGACACCAAATCTTGAAGAGACGATCCGGATGCTGGGCTCATATGGGGCAAAAATGGATTTGATCACCAATGGCACGCTCCTGACCCCGCGTATTCTTCATCACTTGATTCCGGTTTTAAAAAGGATCCAGTTTTCTTTCGACGGTGCGACACCGTTCACGTTTGAGTCTATCCGGCTGGGTGCCAGATACCAAAAGGTTATCCATAACATAAAATTGTTCACCATGACTTGTGCATTGCTGCCGTTACGGCTGCGCCCGGAAACCACTTTGTCCTTTACCATTATGGGAAGCAATATTCAGGAGCTGCCGGAGATGGTTTCACTGGCCGCATATTTGGGTATTCCGGTTATCAATGGTGCTTTTATTCAGGTATTCTATGATCATCTTCGCAATGAATCTGTTGATCATCATCAATCGCAGTACAATGCATATTATGATGTTGCGATGAAAAGAGCCCGGCAGCTTGGCATCATATGTCATCTGCCCCCCCCCTTCAGCGGCGTTTCACTCAACCGGGATTACAAAAATCAGCGGGATCATATGATCATTAATGATTTCCCGCCTGACTATGAGCCGGTATTACCGGATATGACGCGTTTTGTGGATCAGGCGGAGTTGACCCGGCGTGCCAAAGAAATTGCCACACGGGTTATTGAGCGAAAACGGCAGAAAAATGAAACCCATCAATCAAATGAAATGACATCGATCATAGATCGTCTGCTGGCTGATATTAAGCGATTGGTAACGCAATACAACATAATCCTGAGGACTAATTATAAAGAAAAAGAGAAAAAAATAAAGTATTGTGACTATCTTCATAAATGTCTGTATATTTTTCCTTCCGGAGACGTCAGTCCATGCTGCTCTGCACCCGTTTTGGGCAACTTGAATGCATCGGGCATCCGTGACATTTGGAATGGAGGACCGTTCAATCATTTTCGGAAACGATTTTTTTCTGATGACCCATTTGATTGCTGTAAAGGGTGCAAGTTCGTTTCTTACGTCTATCAGGACAGATTTTTTTCCGAGTTGTTCAGTTTGTTTCATGTCGCAGTAACCGATTGGCTTTCTTTTATTATGGATTTATATTTAAATCAGAATCATTTTTTTTATAAAATCGGTACATTGGTTAGCATGAAGCCGGGCGGATCGTTGCGATGCAAGATCGAAAATTTCAGAAATTCGCTGTTGTTGGCCATCGGACCGCACTTTCTTATGGTTTTTAAAACATCATGGCATAACTGGTCATTCAAGAATCATTTTCCTGTCATGACTGATTTTTTGTTAAATCTGTATTTGCGTATGGCCATCGGGGATCACAATTTGGAAAATCTCGAAGAGATTCATGCAAGACAAGAATTTGAATCCGCACGCCGAATCATGGTGATGGATCCGGAGCATGGCTTTGAAGGAATCCGCGCCCATCAGCAGGTGAACTTGGAGAATATGACTGACAGCAGTTTGAAAATGATATCAAAAGGAAATGATCCCATTCTTCTTTTACCAGAACTGGACGGGGCTGATATGGAATTATCATTGATCATCAAAACCGAAATTACCAGTCCAGATGATACACGCCTGCAATTTTATTGGATCACGCCTGAGAATGAAGGTAGATGTTATGCGGAATGGAACAGCGCTTCGAAGAAATTGCGGATGGGGCGAAATGTTGTGTTGATCAAAATTCCCCCAAACCAATTCAAGGCGCCGTTAAGGCTGGATCCGGGAGATATTCAGGGCATTTTTATTCTTCATTCCATTGAAATCCGTTTGATCAACAAATAGGGGCAACAGCGGACGCCCGTTTTATGAAATATATTTGAACCAAGGAATATCCAATGAAAAAATATCTTCGAAAGATCATCAATAAAATTGTGAACGTTGGATCAATTGAACTCATTGAAAATCAAAGAGTTGTTTTGAAAAAAGTTGAAGAATGTCACGCAATGGTTAAGGAAATTGCAGAAAAAAATTCAAATCTTCATTCAACAATCTGGAATTTGATTCCGGAGCATACCCATTTGAGCGGTAAATTTTTCCCCTATAAAAGTCAGGCGGCTTTTTACCATATACCCAAACAACACAATCTCATGGCAAATTATGGAGACCCAGTCACGCTACCCATTCCGCCAAAGCATTTATGGGAAGGATATGCTGAAACAGATCAAGAATATCTGAACACGGGAAATGTGCATGTCACGACGATGATGGAAATTCTTTCCAATGATGGTTTCCACATGGAAAGCGGCTTCAGGGTTATGGAATTGGGATGTGCTGCGGCAAGGATGCTCCGATGGCTCGCGGAAAAGGCTTTGAGTGGAGAGTTTTGGGGTGTGGATATTTGTGCTGAACACATGATCTGGTGTCAACAGAATTTAACGCCTCCCTTCCATTTCTTTACAACAACGACAGAGCCGCATCTTCCGTTTCCGGATGAATATTTCGATTTTGTTTACGCCGGTTCCGTGTTCAGTCATATCAGTGAGCTTGCGGATTTTTGGTTTCTTGAGCTCAGACGGATCATCAGAAAAGGGGGAAGATTGTATGTCACGATACATGAAAGAAATACGATCGATCGACTCTTTGAAACAGATCCTGCTTTTTTTCTTTCCGAGCAACTGCGTAAAGTGGATCAGGAGACGAATATTCTTTCAACAGAGTTTGACATGTTTACCTTTGCGATGTTTTCCAAGGATGACAAGCGAAATCCCAAAGGAGCAATGGTCTTTTATGACATTGATTATTTGAAAAAGAAACTTCAACATTTATTTGAAATCAAGTCGGTTACTCAGGAAGCATACGGTCTTCAGACTGCTTTGCTTCTGGAAAAAAAGTGAAAAACACAACCGAGCATTTTCTGCGATTCAAGGCGGCAATTCCGCATGTCATCGTTATTCTTTGGGTGATCTACCTGGGTGTTATGATATGGCAACATGCCGTTCAAAGCGTTCAGCCTCCTCATTATGATCCTTTGACATATATGCAGAAAGCCATGAATTTCTGGAAGGCTGTGGATCAAGGAAAGCTGTTTAACCCACTGAATATTGAGCCAACGAATCGCCCCCCCGGAACGATTTTGATGTCTCATCCTTTTGGATTTTCAGCCGATTTTAAGGGATTTCATTTTCGGTCCGTTTTCTTTCCGATTTTGTGCATCGTCCTTGCCGTTTATATGGCAGCAGGAATTCCCCAAACTCCTGAAGAGGGCTGGGGTGTGGCGGCAGTAGCCATTCTTTTTTCTGCGATCCCCATGTTTTATAGTTTTGATTTTAATGAGATTATTACAAGACCATCATACTGGGGTCTCGTTGATAACTTTCAGGCCGGTATTGCCGCAATGGCAGTGGCTGGATTTGTAAGAAGTCTGAAGGCCCGATCGTTGGTCTGGTTGATGTGGGGAGCATTTTTCGGTTCATTTACGCTGATGATCAAACCATCGGGCATTATGATTATGGCACTTCTGGCTGCAACATGGCTGGTTGTCGTAATCATGGAATATTTGTGGGCAAAGAAATTTAAACAACCCAACTCAGATCTGCATCGTTATGTGATCATCGGCGGAATCCAGACTATCCTAATTTACTCCGTTATCGTTCTTCTCTGCATTTTTTCGAATTATTTCTCGATACAAAATTTCGAATATGCCAAACATGCATTGAAAGTAATGGGAGATGTTCTGAAGGCGCCACCTTCTCAAATTTTATTTCTGTTGTTTACAAGCGCCGGAATCGCATTTGTTTTTTGGGTTCTTGGAAAAGTCGTGCTAATTATCTATTATTGCTTCAGTAGCAATGAGAGGCATAACGCTTTATCATTAACAAATGTCGGACTGTTGTTAAGCACGCCTGTCATCTGGATCCTGGGCATCTTTTTCTGGTTGGTTGTACAGGCTGGTGGAAATCAGGTTAGATATTTCTATCCTTTTCTACTGATGGGGGCGATTTGTATGATTCCGATGTCATTGCATATTATAAACCATAACCCTCGTTGGATTCGTCTGGCAGAATTGGTGTTGTGTTTTTTGCCAGCACTAAATATTGGAGCAATGCTGGCACTGGCGTCTCCGTCAATTCAATGGCAGTGGCTTTCCGGGGTGAATGTAACTGTTGAACATGATCGAGAAGAAGTGAATCAGGCTTATGCATTTCTGGAAGAATTGAAACGAAAAAATAAGCGAGCGATTCTTTATTCATTTTTTTCGGGCGTTCTGCCGGATATTTTTGTAACTGTCGGTGTATATGAGGAAATCGTAAGACCCGATCTTCCTGTGTTCAAATCAATTTCTACAGTAGATTGGAAGAACGGCTTCGTTGTCAAGACGGATCAGCTCCTGAATGCCGATTACATTCTAATCAGAAAAGATTTGGGTCGGAAAGCTGAAAAGCTTTCTGATCGACTGATTGATACATCTGATTCAGAAAGTATCGTTTTTCAGGAATGGCTTTGCGGATTACACGAGAATGCCGGTGTAAAGGCTGTATCAGATGGCAGGGTGTTGCGATTGCTTGAAATTGTTGATAGAAAAGAGTTTGAACGTGCAGTGGAATCATTTGTGTCGGAACGCTCCTGGCGTTCTGAGTTTATAGCGGCAAATTCACAGCAGCGTTGGTCGAACGAGGCAGATGTATTCGACTATGTAAAGGATCCGGCAGTGAAAGAAATCGAATTTGCGGGATACTATGCGCTGCATGTCGTATTTCTTAGCCGTTCAGACACGGGTCTTAAAGTGGAATTTTGGTGGGAAGAATTGCGCCATGAAGAAGCGAACGGACAGTGGCATATGTTTTTTCATCTTGTCGATCTATCCGGGAAGATACTCCTTGATCTGTACTTGACCCTGGATAAGTATGATCCGCCATTCGATAACCGAAGGTGGCGTTATGGATCCGTAACTTTTGAGAATCCCTTACCCAACGAAGCGACTTCGCTGGCCTTTGGGATATTCCGTCCGAAGCATGACTTTCTGAAGCCCGATAAAGGGGTGCGTGATTGGGGAGGAATACGGGTTCTGGTACCGATACCCGACAGCGCTTCCTGATGCGTATCGGGCAGAATGAAGAATGTCCGGTTTGTTAAATTTTTGATTGGAAAACATCAAATGACTCAACTTGAAAATGAACACAAAATGTATTGCAAGAACCGCGCTGATCACTGGAGTGGGCTGGTCAATCGTCAGTCAGGCTTGCTTTCTATATTTTATCACAGACGTTTGACAGAAATCTATCGCCATGTGACTGGCGAGTGTGACAGCATTCTTGATCTGGGGTGCGGTCAAGGGAAACTTCTCAATGCGCTTAATCCGAAACTGGGCGTTGGGGTGGATATCTCAGCGCAGATGATCGAGGCGGCGCGGAATCGTAACCCCAAATATCAGTTTTTTTGTTCGGATATACAGACTTGCGATCTGGGAGATTCAATGTTTGATGTCATCATCTTTTCTGATGTGTTGAATGATCTTTGGGATGTTCAGACAACCCTGACACATGTCAAGAAGTACTGCAATGGACATACCCGCGTTATATTCAATATTCAAAGTCATCTGTGGGAATATCCACGGAGACTGGCTGAGCACTATCAAGTTGTTACCCCAAATCTGCCGCAGAACTGGCTGACGCCGGTCGATATCGACAACCTGGCCAGACTTTCCGGATACGATCTGGTTCAACATTGGGAAGAGATGTTATGCCCTGCACCGATTCCATTCGTAGCCACTTTCTGCAACAGATTTCTGGTAAAAATGCCTTTTTTTAGACTTGCGGCGCTGACCAATTTCTACATCATGCGGCCGGTCGAATCTGCGCCTATATCAGCAGATCCATCTGTTTCGGTTGTGATCGCAGCCAGGAATGAGGCGGGGCACATCACCGAACTCCTGAACAGAATTCCGAAAATGGGATCCAGGACGGAAATTATTTTTGTCGAGGGGAATTCAACGGATGACACCTTCAATATGATTAAAAATGCAATTTCCAATTTGCCTCCCGCCGATTATCGATTAATCAAGCAGCCAGGAAAAGGGAAAGGGGACGCGGTGCGCGCGGGGTTTAAAATCGCAACCGGCGACATCCTGATGATTCTGGATGCCGATATCACCGTGCCTCCGGAAGATCTGCCCCGGTTTTATGCGGTGCTGACAAGTGGTCTGGGAGAATTTGCCAATGGAGTTCGCCTGGTTTATCCCATGCAGGATGGGGCGATGCGTTTTTTCAATCTGCTGGGCAATAAATTTTTCAGTTGGGTATTCAGTTGGCTGTTGGGACAACCGATTCGAGATACCCTTTGCGGCACCAAAGTGTTGTGGGCCAGTGACTATCGAAGAATTGCCGCTGGTCGAAGCTATTTTGGGGATTTTGATCCGTTCGGGGATTTTGATTTATTATTTGGGGCCTCCCGACAACATCTTAAAATCATGGAAGTACCGATCCGATATCAGACCAGGCGATATGGAGAAACAAATATTCAGCGCTGGCGTCATGGGTGGCTGCTCCTTAGAATGGTTGCATTCGCAGCCCGGCTATTGAAATTCAAGTGAGGCGTTGTGTGTTCGATCGACTGAAAACAGTTCTGGCCCATCCGCTGACACGGGATTTATCCTTAGATGATCCTGAAACAACCGTTTTGCGGGCTGAAATCATTCGTGAAAAGTCATTTTTAAGACGCATTTACCAGACATGGTATAAATTGCTGATTGAGAATATTCCCGAAGGACATGGTCATGTGGCGGAGGTCGGGTCCGGTGCGGGATTTTTAAACGCTTTATACTCGACAGTCATCACATCGGAGGTTTTCTATTCGGTTAACGTCGATATTGTCTATAACGCCATGTCGATGCCGTTTAAGGCAGCGTCATTGCGAGCCCTTTTACTGGTCGATGCGCTGCATCATGTTCCTGATCCAGGTGCATTTTTTTCTGAAGCCACGCGTTGTGTCAAAAGCGGTGGGCGATGCCTGATGGTGGAGCCATGGAATACCGGCTGGAGCCGGTGGATTTATACCCATGTGCATCATGAGCCGTTTGATGTGAATGGAGAATGGACAATCCCCGTCACAGGCCCACTTTCTGGAGCCAACGGGGCCTTGCCATGGATATTGTTCGAACGTGACCGGAATCTTTTTTCCAGACGATTCCCGGAGTGGAAAATTTCAGGCATTACACCCATGATGCCTCTGGTTTATCTGTTATCAGGAGGTGTTTCTCTGCGCTCTATTGTTCCGGCCTGGACATATCCCTTGCTGCGTAAAGGAGAATCATTGTTCGGTTTCGAAAAAAATGCTGCCATGTTTGCGTTGATCATTCTGGATCGTCTTTAGGCTTGATGGATATTTGGTCGAGCTCTGAAATAACCTATGTTGAGAAGTTACCCGGTTGATCTCACTTCAGCATTGATCTATAGAAAACCAATTCTGCAAAGCTCCAGGCCAACATCAACAGCATTGTCAAGTGTCATAAGCGATGCACCAAAAATGAATTGTCCATCAATCATCTCAGGCGTTCTTCATGCAGGTCACGGATAGTTTTCAATTGGACTGCTTGAAACAGGCTGTTTATGGGGGATTGATATTATGATACGATTTGCAATGGATTTTGCAAATGCCTGCCTTCGTTTCTCAAAAGGATTGATAATAAACTGCATCAGCGCAATGGATGCCACAATAGATCCCAAGGCGGTAATTCTTCCCAGCCATGGGGCGGAAATTCCGATACCTACAATTACAATTTTTGCAATCGATAGCAAAAACCAGTGCACAAGATAAATCGGAAATGACAAATCTCCAATATAGCGATCCAACCTGCATTTGTGGGAAAGACGAAACAAGACCGGAATGAAGCATGCCCACACCAAATAAGAAAATATCTTTTCATAATCATTTCCAATCAATTTGCTGCAGAAACTGGAACCTGTTTTCGCTAAGAAGAAAAATATAACAAGACAGATTGAAAACATTGCGTACTGTTTGGTATTCGTGATAACGGGCAGATATAAGTCAAACTTTTCCCTCATAACCATATAGACTCGGAAACCAAGGATTCCAAATAAGAACAAAGCGATCTCAAACGGGAAAAAGCGACCAGACCAAGGATCCCCGCGAAGCCCAAAAACCTCGTATGCGATCCCCCTTAATAGGAGTGAAACAAATACCAATGTTAATACCCATTTATTTTTCAGCTTTGTCAAAAAAGGAACCAGCAAATAAAAGGTTAATTCAACACCAATGGACCAAGCTTGTGGAATGATGAGATAATGCCATAAGGCATTCTTGCTTTCCCAGAAATTATAGGTAAAGGCAAAGTGTTCTCCTGAATCATGCTTGAAAAACATTACCCAGTCCTGAAAAAAGAGGGTTATATTAGTTAACGCGGTAAGGAATACTCCCAAAAAGCCGTTCTGGGCTGAAGTGTAAGAAATATACGGTTGCAGGGCCAACCACTCCCCGAATAAACGGCCTGTAGAAGCGCTGACAACCAGAACAATTCCTATCACGACCCAATAAGGGATAAATATTCGAAGAAACCGGCTTGAGTAAAACTCAGTCAGCGAAGCATATTTTGTTGAAATCAGTGCCATATAAAAACCAGATATCAAAAAAAATATCTGTACAGCTTGTCCACCGGAATGCACCTGCCAAGGGACAATCGTACCTGAATGTTCCGCAACAACACACAAAGACAAATAAAAGCGCAATAGCCCCATAATTATTTCCGTCTCTCAATGTTCATGTTTTTTTAACCATATCGAGTTGATGCTGTCACTCACATGAGCAGGTTGCAGAGTGTCAATTAGATCTTGGTGACAGGCAATAATAACATAGGCCAAGATGAAGCCGGAGAGAACAAAAAAAAAGGAAACAGCCTGATTTAAAGCAAAAATCTCGGCGATTCTGTTGGTCTTTTCAAATTCTCCGTGGCAGTGACCCAGTACGATCATGGCTGCTGCAAAAAACCGAAGCGAAGTCAGTGCATTCAGTTTCTTGACAGGATGAGGCGTCACGTCGTTCTGAGTTTAATCCATCTGGTATTCACCCGTTGGTATTTTTAAACTTTTTCAGCTTTAGGATGTTGGAAAGATATAAATCCATTTGAATGTGAAACAAAATTCGGCGAGCGTTTTGGGTAGCATCAGTCCCAAGTGATGTCAAGAATAGTTTTTGTTCCAAATACTTTCTCCTTTTGTCTACATGGAGAAAATGGTATCTTTATAAAACTTTATCGTACAATCCGTGTTGTATCCCAACCAATGACATGGATTGAAAACGAACAAATTCAGCTTTCCAGATAAAAATTTGGGGTGCGTTATCGGTCGGGGATGGACGACAGTTTTTCAAGGCGTCAGCCGCAAAATACCTATCCCCTTCCTGCTGCCTTCCCAATGTCATTATCTGAAAAGCTATATTTTGGTGACGCCATTTAACTTTTTACGTTCGGACTGATTGTCCGAATCGATGAAGATTTCAGAAAGGACGCATGTGCCGAAGGTTTCAATCGTCATTCCCTGTTACAATCATGGCCAATTTCTAAACGAAGCCGTGGAATCCGTTCTGACTCAGACGCTTGATGATTTTGAAATCATCATTGTGAACGACGGATCGACCGATCCGGATACCCGGTATATTCTGGAAAATTATGACAAGCCCAAAACCCGGGTGATTCATACGACAAACCAGGGCCTATCCGCAGCCCGAAACACCGGCATTCGGGAGGCGTCCGGCCGGTATATTCTGCCGCTGGATGGCGATGACCGGATCGGTCCAACTTATCTGGAAAAAGCGGTGAAAATACTGGATGAAAACGCCGGCATCGGGATTGTCTATTGCAAGGCCGAATTTTTTGGCGCGGTACAGAAGCCCTGGAATCTTCCGGAGTATTCCCTTGCGGAAATGCTGATCGATAACATCCTGTTCTGTTCCGGCGTTTTCAGGAAATCGGACTGGGGAACAGTCGGCGGTTACCGGACGGATATGAAATTCGGGTGGGAGGATTATGATTTCTGGCTGTCATTGATTGAACGGGGAGCCATGGTTCACCGTATTCCGGAGGTTATGTTTTATTATCGTATCAGTCAGGATTCCATGCTTCGAACCAAAAGCCGGAACCAGAAGATTGACATGTTCGAGATCATTTTTAACAATCATCTGGATTTTTTCAAACAGAACATCCGTCTGTGGATCGATAAGCTGATCGATATCAATGTGAACCGAACCCGGCATTGGCTGGCACAACTCTATGTGGATACCGGGCTGGGATTCAATGAAAAACAGGTGGCCATTCAGTATGTCGCCGGGGATGAACAGATTCTGGAATTCGATATCAGCCGGTTTCAGGATATTCGGGGGATTCGGCTGGACCCGGTCAATGACTGCGCGGTGCTGCATATGCATCACGTCACACTGATCGATGAATCCGGACATGGTCGCCCCGGCCGGCTGATGTTTCATAATGCCGCGTATCAGGATGGTGACAATTATATTTTCACATCCACTGATCCCCATTTTCTGATTCAACCGGCTGGTGTTCCGATTCGAACCGTTTCGATCAGTCTGGAATTCATTTCGATTGGCAAAGATGCATTTATTCAACTGCTGAATCTTCAAAATGGCATGATTGCCGAAAAAGACCGAAAGATACTGGAATCGCAGGATCAGAAATCCGTCATTGAGGATCAACAAACCGTCATTGAGGACAAAGACCGGATTATTCAGGATAAAGACAATCACATTCACAATATTGAAGCGTCTCTTGACCGGATCAAACAGTCTTTGATCTGGCGGACAGCCAGTTTTATAAGAGAATATGGATTGATCAGACCCGTCAAACTGACCCGGCAGATTCAAAAAGGGTTCAGAATATACCGGGGTGAAGGATTTCATGGATTGATTCATCACTACCGGCTTCATGTTGACCATGTAAAATCGGGCGAAGTGCCAGCGGGCATCGGTCCGGCAGGTATCGGACTGAATCAGGCCGATTACGAACAGTGGAAACAGATGAATCGTCTGACAGATGAATCGCTTGAGCAGATGCGTTGTCAAATTTCGGCTTTTTCACAAAAACCGGTTATCAGCATTCTGGTCCCGGTGTATAATGTGGACCGCATCTGGCTGGAAAAGGCGATTCAGTCGGTCATGAGCCAGGTATATGAAAACTGGGAGCTTTGTATGGCCGATGACGTGTCTCCCAAAGCCCATGTCAGGGAGGTTCTGGAAGCATATGCGGCGAAGGATGCCAGGATAAAGGTGATCTTTTCGGAACGGAATCAGGGTATTGCCGGAGCATCCCATGCTGCATCCACTCTTGCAACCGGAGACTATATCGGGTTACTGGATCATGACGATGAACTGAGTCAGGATGCGCTGTTTGAAATGGTAAAAGTCATCAACGACCATTCCGATGCCGGGCTGATTTACAGCGATGAAGACAAGATGGACCTGCATGGAAACAGTATTGAACCTTTTTTCAAACCGGATTACAGTCCGGATCTTATCCTGTCACAAAACTACATCTGCCATTTTACAGTGATGAAAAAATCACTTTTTGATGCGGTTGGCGGCTTTCGGGATGGGTTTAACGGCTCTCAGGATCATGACCTGGTGCTTCGAATTCTGGAGAAGACCGACCGGATCTATCATATCCCCAAAATTCTGTATCACTGGCGAAAGATTCCGGGTTCAACCGCAGCCGTGTATAATTCCAAGTCGTATGCCTGGGAGGCGGGCAGAAAAGCCATACAGGATACGCTGAAAGCAAGGGATATCAATGGCAGCGTATTTTTCGGTAGATTTCAGGGCAGTTACCGGGTCAAGCGAAAGCTGATGTCAGAACCTTTGGTGAGCATCATTATTCCGTTTCGGGATCAGCCGGATCTGCTGGATATGTGTTTGACCGCTGTTCTTGAAAAGACAAGTTATCCCAATTTTGAGATACTGGGCGTCAACAATGACAGTCAGAATCGCAACACCTATGATCTGATGGATCGAATGACAGATATGGATTCACGGATCCGGTTTATCGATTACCGGAAACCCTTCAATTATTCGGCAATCAACAATGACGCCGTAAACCAGGCTGGTGGTGATCATATCGTTCTGATGAACAGCGATATCCAGGTGATTGCATCTGACTGGGTTGAGACGTTGCTGGAGCATTCCCAGCGGCCGGAGGTCGGCGCCGTGGGAGCCAAACTGCTTTATCCCAATCATACGGTTCAGCATGCCGGAATTGTCGTCGGCATATATGGCAATGCCGGGCATCCCCACCGGTTTTTTCACAAAGACGATAATGGCTATTATGCCAGGCCGCATGTGATCCATAATGTCAGTGCCGTGACCGGTGCTCTGATGATGGTGAAAAAAACATTGTATCAGGAAGTCGGGGGGCTGGACGCCGAAAACTTGGGCGTTGCCTATAATGATGTTGATTTTTGCCTGAAACTCAGGGAAAAAGGGTATCTGAATGTATTCACCCCTTATTGTGAGGCAATCCACCACGAGTCAGCTTCACGCGGGTATGAAAATACATCCCAAAAAGAAACGGTTTGAAAAGGAAATGCTGTTTTTTCAATCCAGATGGAAAGATGTTCTGGATGTTGGGGATCCGTATTACAATATCAATCTGAGTCTTGAATCAGAGGATTTTGCCATCCGGCTGTGACGATATGACAAATATGAGTTACCATTCATAACATGCTGGGTTTAATGAATCGGGTTGTTTCCAGAACAAAAGAATTCTGCAAAACCCATAACCGGTTTCTCCGGATCATGGCAGCCGGTCTTCTGTTGCGCCTGATTGTTATGCCGTTTTTTGCGCATGTGGATTTTCTTTCCGAGTATGCCCGGGTGTTCAGAAGTATTTCCACCGGCAACGTGTTTGCCTATTCATCCCGAATGGTGCTGTCGGTTATCGAGATCGCCTGGATGACGCTCTGCCTGCCCCTGCTTCCGGATAATGGTTCGATTTTTTTATTTGCAGATCCGGCCCAGTCAACCGCGGGATTATCGGACTATTTTCTGTTTGTCAGTGATCCTGGAATTTACAGGACGTTGTTTTTGCTCAAGATACCCTATCTGGTGTTCGATCTGGGAACGGCCGCCATCATATTTCATATGATGGATGGAAAAGCCAGGCAATGGACAGCCCTCAAGCTGTGGCTGTTCAACCCGGTGACGGTGTATGCGTTTTACCTGTTTGGTCGATATGAATCGATTCCACTTTTTTTTATCGCACTCACCCTGCTGCTGCTGGCCCGTCAAAAAATCCTGTGGGCGGCGCTTGTGTTTGGGGTTGCCCTGAACTGCCGGGAAATCCATATCGTCTATGTCCCGCTGTTGGCACTGTCCCTGGTGGCATATCCGCTGACATTCAAACAGCTTGGTAGAACCGTGATTCCTGCCGTTCTGATCATCGCCATCTGCTATTTCCTGCCGTTGGGGATCAGGCATATGACTTCTGTTCAGCCGCAGCTCATCGGACAGTTGAAAAACGAATCGGATTTCGGCCATGCGCTGTTCGGAATGCGGTTCAACTGGCTGATGCCGTTTATTTTTTCCTATGCCGTCATATGTCTGTGGCTGATCGAATCCAGGCGTGATCCTTTTTTAAAATTCACACTTTCCGCATGTCTGGTCATGATCAGTTTTTTACTGACTGTGGCGCATAGCGCCCATTATGTGTCCTGGATGCTGATTTTTCCCATTATCCTTCTGGGATCGGGCAGAAACACCGTAAAACCGCTTTTGCTGTTTTGTTGCGCCTGGATTCTGTTCTGGTCGTTTCGCACCGATGCCGGCGTGTTTACTCTCTTTTTGGCATCTCCCCTGTCCATGAATTTTTTTGGGTGGCGGACGCTTCCACAAGTTTATTCGGCGCAGGTGGGGCAGGGTGCTTTGATCGATCTGAATATGCTGATTCTGATTGCGCGAAACATCTACGGGGCATGCCTGGTCTATCTGGGCTTCAATGCCATAAGGAGAGATCGTCATGTCCGTGCTTAGCCGGCCTGCCTGCGGGACGTTCTTGCTGATTCTTTTCCTGATGCCGTTTGCAGCAGGGGCGGATTCCACTGTGTTGATGGCGTTGTCCGGTGGATCAGTCTGGCAGATGAATGACATGCGGCAAAAAAATCCGGACTGGTTTGAAACAATCGGGCCGGACCCCTATGTAATATCGCCCGGGATCAATGTTCCGTTACAGTCAATCAGCGGGTTTTATGGCCGTTTGATAATTCGTAACAGTCCGGAAACAATCGCCGGTCAGCTTTTTTATGACACGGCCACGATGGGATATTCAGAAACCAGAAGTTACCGGTTTCAATTGCCCCTGACGGATGGGGGCGTGACCGAGTTTTTTCTGCCGGCTGCGTTTTACGGGCCAAATGCGGTGCTCCCAACGGATGAAAGACTCCACACGATTCGGCTGGATGTGGAAAACTGCATGGGATGTGACATCCAGGTCCAGTCGATTCAGATCATGGCCGAATCAAATGAAACACTGGTTCGTCTGGTTCCGGAAGGTCTGGTTTATCCGGTAGTCGAAAAATCAATTACGCCTGACATATCCCAGATCGGCCCCTGGCAGGCCAACGACATGACGTTGAATTCAGATGGCTATTATGCCGTCAATGGCAGCGATCCCTACCTGATGTCACCCTGTCTGGACGCAGGGTTGACGCAGATCACGGGAATATTTTTTCAACTGGGGCTGGAGGGCACAACGAGATGCCGATTGCAGCTTTTCTGGAACACCTATAGCCAGGATTATGACGAAAAGCGCAGCTTCTGGTTCAATGCGGTTTTTGAGAACGGTGTTTCAACGTTTTTTGTTCCGCTGGCTGTCCTGCCCAAGGATGATCTGCTGAAAACAGTTCGACTGGATCTGGAAGCATGTTCGGAATGCCGGGTTAAAATTCTGTCTGCCAGACTTGTTCGGAATGAATATAAGGCAATGAGGCCATTTATACCCAGACAGATCATGTATTCCCTGGGTAAAAGCGTATATGCCAGAGGCGTACTGAAAGATATCACCATGAATCTGTTTGTGGATACGACATTCTGGATATGGTATTCACTTCTGATTGTCAGTGTCTGCTGGAGCATGTATGATTTGAAAAAGAGGGGCAAAGGGGCAGAGGCACAACGGCACCAGAAAAAAATGGAAACGGTAAGCTATTGATGAAACGGAATACGGCTCAACTGGCAAACGGAGTGTTCGATCTCCTGATCATCGGCGGCGGCATCACCGGCGCCTGCCTGGCCCATGATGCGGCATTGCGCGGATGGTCGGTCGCGCTGGTGGAAAAAGGGGATTTTGGCGCATTCACCTCGTCTGCCTCCTCCAAGCTGATTCATGGCGGGATCCGGTATCTGCCGACCGGTCAATTCTGGAAAGTTCGGGAATCTGCAGTCGAGCGGATGATCTTTCAGAATATTGCGCCCCATCTCACCCGGTACGTTCCGTTTGTGATTCCGACATTTGATTCCGGATTCATGAAAAGTCGGGCTGCCATGATGATGGGCATGGCCCTGTATGAGAGCCTTTGTGCGGGTCTGAATCAGCGGATTTTCGATCCGGCCAAACGGGTTCCGAAAACCCGGTTCATGCCCCGCAGTCAGGTGATTCGGGATATTCCCCCGTTGGCTGGTCTGAGGGGGCTGGCCGGAGCCTATGTGCTGGCCGAGTCCCACATGCAGAATTCGGAACGGATGACCCTGGCGTTTATCAAAACCGCAGCATCCCACGGCGCGGTCGTGGCCAATTATGTGCGGGCGGAGAAACTGCTGGAAAAACAGGATCATATTTATGGGGTGCAGGTTCGGGACCAGTTGACCGGAGAGTCTTTTGAAATTCAGGCCAAAATGACGGCCAATGTGTCCGGGCCGTTTATTCCGGGATTGAATGGGCAGATCAATCGTCTTCGGCTTAAGAAACAGGCGTCGGCCTTTTCAAAAGGGGTGCATATCGTGACGCGGGCCATTCACGCGGATCATGCCATCACCCTGACCACGGATAAAAAGATCGAAGGCCTGATCAATCGGGGAGGGCGGCATATTTTTATCATTCCCTGGCGGGGGTATTCCCTGATTGGAACAACCGATGTGCCGTATCATGACACCGTAGACCGGGTTCGGCCAACCGGAACCGATATTTCGGATTTTTTGACCGATATCAACCACTGTCTGCCATCCGCCTGCCTCAAGCCTTCTGATGTGCAATTTTCATGGGCCGGGCTCTATCCGCTGATTGCATCGGAAATCAAGCCGGACACCTATCAGGGAACCGGCGAGTATCAGGTGGTGGATCATGGCCGGTATGACGGAGTGGAGGGCATCGTGACGGTTCTGGGCGCAAAATACACCACAGCGCGGAAAGTTGCGCAGCAGGCCGCAGATCTGATCGAAAAAAAGCTGAATAAGACCAAATCGTCATGCCTGACGCACCGGATGGTGCTTGCCGGCGGGGACATCCCTGACTGGACTGGTTTTGTTCAGGACGCTGTCACCTTGTACCGCGATAGGTTGCCGTCGGATATCATCCATAACCTGATCACGCAGTATGGGCGGGAAACCCGGGCGGTGATTACGTTATGTGAGCAGAACCCGGTTTTGATACAACGTCTGTCTCCAGTCCGGCCGACCATTGCCGCGGAAATCGTTTTTGCGGTTCAGAGCGAAATGGCGGTTCGATTGACGGATGTGATTTTTGGTCGAACCGGCATGGGCACCATCGGACAGCCGGGGGATTTGGCCATCCAACGCTCGGCACAAATCATGTCCGATCTGCTGGGTTGGACAGCGAAACAAAATA
>Ga0351887_10020_pt1 | contig 73054 bp, 63 predicted proteins | sample TotcelFGM3001L15_FD_206760 | JGI IMG/M metagenome (GOLD analysis project Ga0351887, IMG submission 206760) | Enriched cells from coal bed in the Powder River Basin, Montana, United States - Total cells FGM rep3 HSBNCT.FGM.300.1.L15 ...
TGGGACTCAGGGCAGGTCGTCAAAGAACCAGGAAAGCCTGCCCTGGGTAAGTCCGTGGCGGCGGTCCTGATGAATGTAATCGTCCCGGCGGAGGTGGAGCATCTCCGAGACGGGAGAGAGATCACAGTGTTGGAGGCCTTGGGGACCCGGGGCTGATGATCAATGATGAGGTTAAGGTTTTGGGTCAGGCGCCAAGGGAAGAAATGCTCGAGAAGTGGCTGACGGGAGCTATCCGCCGGAACAATACCAAGGAGGAAACTGATGGGCAATTTAAAAACTAACATGATCATTTGGGCCGCGCTGACAACTTTGCTTTTGGGAGTTACCGGCTCAACCGCCTCCTACGGGGCAGAGTCCAAACTGGCCCAAGTAATTTATATCACCCAGAGTAAAGCCTGCGGATGCAGCGCCACGCGCGTGCACGATGCGGATGCGCTGGTGAACCAGACTTTTACCGGGCCGCGGCAGGCCTTGCTGAAACTCATTGATTACGACACCGACCGGCAAGCCGCGGTGCCGTATATCGGCGAATATCACCTCATCCAGTTGCCGGCCCTCATCTTTCTGGACGGTCAGAAGCACCTGCTCTGGATGGCCGTAGGAGAGGTGGCGAAAGAGGATGTAGCCGCAAAGCTAAGTCAGTTTGGCGGCTGATCAACCTACTTCCGGGGGGCTTACCCCCCGGTCAGTTTTTTTTAGAATAAAGGTTCATAAAATTCGCCCCTGAAAGAATACTGCTCGTTATGTTAGTTCTCCTGACATCGGGGAAAAATTATTTATCGTGCTTCTTGCGAGGAGGAGCCCACACTGGGTAACCGAATTCATCCCGCAATTTAAGGACCCGGTCTCCCTTTTTCACTTCGGTGGCGATAAACAGCGGCTCCTCCAGGCCGTGAATCATCGATCCTTTGACTTCTAAACGATCCTTAGGCTCGACCTTGAAATTACGCACGTTATTAAACCAAGTCGGCCCCAGGATGACCAAGATCATGTGCTTGTCGGTTTGCAGACCCAGCCAGACCCGGTCGGACATGCCGTAGCCCGGGGTAAGCTGGTCCACGGTGGTTACTTCCCCGCTGAAAGTTTCCAGGTTCTTGGGTCAAACATCTTGGAGTACTGGCCGGGAGTCGGCGCATGAAAGATTATTTTTTAAGCCTGAATTTACGCATAGGCCCGGCGGCGAAACACCGCTTCGGCCAGGAGCCAACTGGCGAGCAAGAATAAAAGACTGGCCAGAAGGGGGATAACCGGGCTGGCAAATTCCGAGTGCCCCGTAACTCCCAAGTGCAGGAGTTCCACCACGTAAGTCAGGGGAGATGCCAGGGCCAGAGGTTTGAGCCAGGACGGGAGCTGGGACAGGGGCATGAAGACCCCGCTAATAAATAAGATCGGGAACCGGAAAAAGTTCATCAGGGTCATGGCTTCAAAGACTTCCCGGACCATCACCGCGGCAGTCAAGCCCAACAGGGAAAAGCACCCTGCTCCCAGGATGAGGCCCGCCAAAAAGATCAAAGGATTGACAAAGGGCATTCCCAAGGCGAACTTCAGCCCTAAGCCTAACGCTAAGGCTGTCGCGATGCCGTAAGCAGCAGCGCTGGCCGCCTTGCCCAGGATAATGGTGCGCATGGAGAGGGGGGCCAGAAGCAGCCGCTGAAAGGTGCCAGCCCGTTTCTCAAAGGTGACCACAATGGCGCCCATGGAAGTGTTGCCGAAAAGCAAGGTCATGGCGATGACGCCCGGCGCGATGGCCAAATAGGTAGCCGGGTCTTTGACGTAGAGAGAAAGAATCAAGACCGCCGGGAACAGCAACCCCCAGGTGATAAGTGGCGGCTTGCCGTAATAGCTTTCGATGTCTTTTGAGCTGATGGCCAGGGCCCGCCGGAACTGGCTCATGGGAGTGCCTCCGCTTTCGCACCGCCTTCCTTAAGAAAGCTCATGAAGGCGTCTTCCAGGCTGGCGGTGATAGTGTTAATTTCAGAAATGCGCACGCCTTCACCTCCGGTAAAAGCCACCAATTGCTCCAGAGCCGCCTGCGCCTCAGCGACCTCAAGGCGCCAGGCCCCGTTCTGGCGGGAGGCCTGAAGAACCGCCGGACAGGCCTGGAGCAGATGGGCCACCTCGATCTCTGCTGAGAAGGTTACTGACAAGAGATTGAGGTGCTGCACCCGCTGCCGGATTTCTCCGGGAGTACCCAGGGCCGCCACCCGGCCCTTGATGAGGATGAGCACCCGCTGGCTCAAGGCCTCGGCTTCCTGGAGGTTGTGGGTAGTGAGAAATACCGTGGCGCCCTGGCGGTTGACTGTCCGGATGAGCTCCCGCAAAGTCCGGGCGCTGGGCACGTCCAGACCCGAAGTAGGTTCATCCAGGAACACCACCTCCGGATCATGCACCAGGGCGGCGGCGATGGTCAAACGCCGCTTCAGCCCCTTCGAAAGGGCGCCAAAGGGAGTGGTCGCACGGTCGGTCAGATTGAAGAACGACAGGAGCTCGGCGGCCTTGGAAGTGCGCCCCGCCCGCGGCAAGCCGTATAACTCCCCCATATACTCCAAATTCCGGCGGGAGGTGAGTTCGGGATAGAGATTGGACTCATCGGGGACGACCCCGATCCGTTCTTTAATAAAAACCGGGTCGTTAGTCACATCCGCCCCGCAGATGCGCACTTCCCCGGCATCCCGCTTGAGCAGACCCGAAAGAATCCTGATGGTGGTGGTCTTGCCGGCGCCGTTGGGCCCCAGGTAGGCAAAGATTTCCCCCTGCCGCACCGAGAAACTTACCTCGCTGAGCGCGTTAAGGGAGCCATAGCTTTTGCTCACGCCGGATACAGAAATGGCCAGGACTGGTTCCATTTGGTTGCTCCAAGATAAGCCGGGAGGGGTGGCGCACCTCCCCCTCCCGGGCAAGATACCTCACTTCTTTTGAGAAGGAATACAAGGGTGTTCGGAAACCTCGCCGTGGCATTTCAGGATTTGCTCCGGCGAGCACTCCTCCGGTTGGCCCTTCAACTCTTCCGGTTTTTGGCATCCGGTTTTACAGGTACACATAGTCCACCTCCTGGTTTGAGTAATTTGCAGGTTTCCAAAGCTTCCGGGGCGGTGAGGAATTCCTCCAGGACCTCCTTCCAGCGGGCTAAAGTTTTAACGTTGAGGCCATAGTGCATGAAATAGCCACGCTTTTCCGCTTCCACCAGGCCTACCGCCTTGAGAACCTGCAGGTGTTGGGACACCGCGCCGGGAGTGATCCCCAGTATTTTTGCCAGCGCTCCCACGCACAGCGATCTATTTTTCAGCAATTGGACCATGGTGATCCTTGCCGGCGCCGACAGGGCTTTAAACATCAGGGCTAATTCCCGGTCTGTGTCCATTTTTAATTTAGTAATTACTAAAACAAAATATAGATGTCAAGGTGGAAATGATTCATTTCAGGACCGCAAAAATTTTTTGGCTAATCCAGGTGCAAGACCACGGAAAAGCTGTTGAAAATGGCCCAGACCGGATCGTTTTCGTGCAGGTCGAGTCGGCGGCTGCTGTCGCTGGTTACCACGGAGCACAGCTCTGTTTCATCGGAAAATTTAACCACATACTCAGTAGTCACCTTGCCTTTGATGATTCGGTCAATGGTTCCGTGAAACTTGTTTTCTGCACTGCACTTAGGCTCCTCATCCCCTTTCTGCAAAACCACCCAGGGAGCCTTGACCTCGGCCGTGACCAGGGTCCCTGCTTTGAGCCCCAGCCTTGCTAAACTGTCATTGGTGATCACCGTGGTTAGGTAATATCCCCCGATGGTAACCAATTCAACTTTTGTCTGGATGTCCCCTTTTTGGATGGCGTTGATCTTGCCGAAAAAAGCATTACGGGCGCTGGTTTTCCGGTGGGATTCCTTCTCCATAAAAAACCGGGTAACCTGGCGAATATCCTCGTCGGAAAAAGAGACGAAGGCCGCAGTTAAATTGGGAGTTGAATGCCCCAAGATCCTTTGTACCACCGGTAAGGGCACGTTGTTCTGGAGCAGTTCCACCGCCCGGGCTTTCCGGATGGCGTCCGGCCCTCCCAACTCTTTCGGAAAACCACAGGCATCGGCCCGTTCATAGAACTTGCGGCGGACATGGCCGGGGTCCACGTTGAATAGACTGCCCAGAGATTGCTTGAAAGCGGTATCCTCTAAGGCCGCCTGAATCTCTTGGGAAAGCGACTCCGGCATCTGAACTTCCCGGGGTGCTCGATCAGGGGTGACATCTGTTTTACTGAAAACCACCGATTGCCTGTCGGCGTCAATGTCTTGAAAGGGATTGAGAGCCAAAACCTCGTTTAACTTAGCGCCAGTGTAGCGAATCAGCAGAAAGATGAGCAAGATGCGCTTCCGGGATAACCGCACATCCAGCCTGGCCGCGCCCTCCACCCATTGGCGAAAAGTTTGCTCCAGCCGGTTGAGCTGAACCGTATCCAGGCACCGGCTCGCATCCGGTGTGGCAACGATGCGGGCGTGGCCGGCGCCCTCCGGCATCGGCACAGGCCGATTATTCAGTCCCGCCGGTTTCGTGTCTTGGGGGTCTCTCTCATCCATAGAGCGCTTTTGTGGGAATAGGTTTCTCCGGCCTTTTTAAAAACCTTTGACATTTTAGCAAGGGCCCCAAATCTTCTTGACACCCCGTTTCGCTCATTGCTATATTGACATTAATATAATAATATTCGTGTTAATTGTATAGACTTTTTTTCTCTGTCCGAGATCGTCTCACGCAAAGGAGACACTGCTATGCTTTTCCCGGTTAGTGGGGTTGAAACGCATCCCGCCGTGCCTTTTCTGGTCGCCCTGGTGGTCTCCACCTTCACCTCCATGGGCGGTGTATCCGGGGCTTTTTTACTCCTGCCGTTTCAGGTGAGCGTGCTGGGCTTTACCAGCCCGGCGGTCAGTCCCACCAATCTGGTATTCAATATTGTCGCTATTCCCAGCGGCGTTTATCGCTATCTTCGGGAGGGGCGCATGAACTGGCCTCTCACCTGGGTGGTGATCCTGGGGACCTTACCGGGGCTTTTGTTCGGTGCCCTGATCCGGGTCAAATGGTTGCCGGACCCCAAAAACTTCAAGTTCTTCGTCGGCTGCGTGCTGCTCTATATCGGCGTCCGGCTGCTTTATGACCAGACCCCCATGGCCAGGCGCAAGAAGGCCAAGATCCAGGAATTTGAAGCCCAGGTCCAGCAAAAGCTTAAGGCAGTAATGGCGGTGAGTGGCCAGACTATCGGCAGCGGCCTGCCCCTCGCCGCCCGGGTCAAGACCTTGGCCTGGAGTTGGCGGCAAGTATCTTACGAGTTCTTGGGCGAGACCTTCTCTTTCAGCGCTCCCGCCTTGTTCGCCCTGGCCCTGGTGGTGGGCCTCATCGGCGGCACCTACGGCATCGGCGGCGGTTCCATCATCGCGCCCTTTGTGGCGGCTATCTTCGGTCTGCCCATTTATACTATCGCCGGGGCCGCCCTCATGGGCACCTTTGTCACCTCGGTGGCGGGGGTGGGGATTTACTACGGTCTGGTCCCATTCTATCCGGGCCAGGCGGTGGCCCCGGACCTGGCCCTGGGCGCCCTCTTCGGCATCGGGGGTTTTTGTGGCATGTACATCGGGGCTAGGATGCAAAAGTTCATCAAGGCAAATATCATTCGAATCGGCCTGGGAATAGTCATTTCTGGATTGGCCCTGAAGTATATTGCCGGGTTCTTCCTATAGAGAGATCTAATAGCGCTGCTTATGCCAGTTTGAAAAATAGATAGAAATAATAGCTGCCCGATCTGTGCTATTCCGGGTCCTGCCAAAATGCTTCGATATTCTGTCAAAATATGGTTCTATCTGCTCTTTGTTGGCCGGCCCCGCTGTTGTTTTTCGGCTCCCGTTGTCCCCACGCCCGTGGGCTAAAGGTTCCACGGTTATCGCGCCCAGAGCGCAGTCATACTCGGGAGGATAATTCTTTGCCGAAGCTGCAATCAAGACAGGCTTTTCAAAAAAGAGCTAACCAAATCATTCCACCCGTGGCATAATGGCCGCGGATGAATCCCCTCGAAACCTACATCCGGGAACTCTACGACATCCGCTCTACCGGGGCGGCCGTTGCGGAAACTGCCTATTACCCTGCTCTTTCCAATCTGCTCAACGAAGTCGGCAGGACCCTCAAGCCCAAAGTCCGGTGCATCATCAACCTGAAGAACCGGGGGGCCGGTCTCCCGGACGGCGGCCTCTTTACTCCTGACCAATTCCAGAAGGCCGCCGCCGAACCCCTGCCCGGCGCCATCCCGGCCCGTGGGGTTATTGAGGTAAAGCCTGCCAGCAACGACGCCTGGCTCACCGCCGACGGCGAGCAGGTCTCCCGCTATTGGGGCAAATACCGCCAGGTCCTGGTGACCAACCTCAGGGACTTCCTTTTGGTGGGGCAGGACGCCGAAGGCAAGCAGGTGAAGCTGGAAGCCTACCGCCTGGCCCCCAACGAAGCGGAGTTCTGGAAAGAAGCCGCCCACCCCCGGCGCCTGGCCGCGGCCCACGGCGAACGCTGCATAGAATATCTCAAGCGGGTGATGCTCCAGGCCGCACCCCTGGCCGCTCCTAAGGACCTGGCCTGGTTTCTGGCCTCCTACGCTCGGGACGCCAAGGCTCGCATGGAAGGGGTCGCACTCCCGGCCCTGGACACCCTCCGGGCTGCCCTGGAAGAGGCCCTGGGGCTAAAATTCGAGGGCACCAAGGCCGACCCCGGTAAAGGCGAGCATTTTTTCCGCTCCACCCTGGTGCAGACGATATTTTACGGCGTCTTCTCCGCCTGGGTCCTGTGGGACAAAAATCATCCTCGCACCGACCGGAAGGCCCGCTTCAACTGGCGGGAGACCGTTTGGTATCTCCGTGTTCCCATGATCCGGGCCTTGTTCGAGCAACTGGCGACCCCCGCCAAGCTCGGCCCCCTGGGGCTGGTGGAGGTCCTGGAGTGGACCGAGACCACCCTGAACCGGGTGGACCGGGCCTCCTTCTTCGACCAGTTTGAAGAAGGCCACGCGGTCCAGTATTTCTATGAACCCTTCCTGGAGGCCTTCGATCCCCAACTCCGTAAGGACTTGGGCGTCTGGTACACCCCGCCGGAAATCGTCCAGTACATGGTGGCCAGGGTGGATACCGTCTTGCGGCAGGAACTGGACCTGCCCGACGGCCTGGCCGATCCCCGGGTCTATGTCCTGGACCCGTGCTGCGGCACCGGGGCCTACCTGGTGGAGGTCTTGAAGCGCATCACCGCCACCCTCCGGGATAAAGGCGATGACGCCCTGGTGGGGGCCGACGTGAAAAAGGCGGCCCTGAGCCGGGTCTTCGGCTTCGAGATTCTCCCCGCCCCCTTCGTGGTGGCCCACTTGCAGGTGGGCCTCTATGTCCAGAACCTGGGCGCGCCCCTGGCCGCCGGCGCCAACGAGCGGGCCGGGGTCTATCTCACCAACGCCCTGACCGGGTGGGAGCCGCCCCAAGGCCCCAAGCAGCAGCTTATCTTTCCGGAGTTGGCCGAGGAGCGGGACGCCGCCGAAGAGGTCAAACGGGACAAGCCCATCCTGGTGATCCTGGGCAATCCCCCTTACAACGCCTTTGCCGGGGTAAGTCCCCAGGAGGAGCAGGGCCTGGTGGAGCCTTACAAGGAAGGGCTGATTACCCAGTGGGGCATTAAGAAATTCAACCTGGACGAACTCTATGTCCGCTTCTTCCGCCTGGCCGAGCGCCGCATCGCCGAAAAGACTGGCAAGGGCGTGGTCTGCTATATCTCCAACTTCTCCTACCTGGGCGATCCCTCCTTTGTGGTCATGCGGCAGCGTTTCCTCTCCGAGTTCGACGCCCTGTGGTTCGACTGCCTGAACGGCGACAGCCGGGAAACAGGCAAGGTTACCCCGGACGGCAAACCCGATCCATCCGTCTTTTCCACGGAATATAACCGGGAGGGTATCCGGGTAGGCACCGCCGTCGGAGTGCTGGTGCGAAAAGCTCGTGGAGCACAGGCGCCCTCGCCTGTGAACCCTGGAGCACAGCCGCCCCCGGCTGTAACGGAAAAGAAGCAAGATGCACAGGCGGGGGCGCCTGTGCTCCACGCCAAACCTGCGCTGGGGGAATACCGGCGCAATTTGCCGCATCTGCAAAAAGAAGGACGCCCTCTCTTTGTCACCTTCAGTACGCATAAGCGGCAGCCTTTGCCCGAGCCGGTGCGAAGCGTGGTTTTGAAGCACTGCCTGTACGATCATGGGGTCAAGCTGTGGATGCACGCCGCGGTGGTTATGCCCGATCATGTGCATCTACTCTTCACGCCTCTCTCCGACCAGCATGGCAACCCCTACGGCCAGGCGGAAATCATGCAGGGCATAAAAGGCGTAAGCGCTCACAGCATCAATAAGATTTTCAACCGGCGGGGACGCGTCTGGCAGGAGGAATCCTTTGACCGGGTGATCAGGTCTGATGAAAGCACCCAGCAGAAGGCGGAATATATCTGCGAAAATCCGGTGCGAAAGGGTTTGGTGGAGAACTCGGATGACTATCCCTGGATCTGGCGCGAGTGGGTGGAAGGTGGAGCACAGGCGCCCTCGCCTGTGGATAGTGGAGCACAGCCGCCCCCGGCTGTGCCGGAAAAGAAGCAAGACGCACAGGCGGAGGCGCCTGTGCTCCATCCCGTAGTGCGGTTCCGGCATTTCTGGGGAACGGCCAAGCGGGCTGACTTGCTGGAAAGCCTCAAAGCCCAAGATTTTGAGGCCCAATACCAACAGGCCAAGCCGGATGAAAGCAACCGCTTTTCCTTCCGGCCTGGGATTGTAGCGGCCCAATACCTGGAATGGCCGAAGCTGGTAGATTTATGCAAGGAGATGCCTATAAGCGGATTGCAGGAAATGCGCCGCAGTTCGCTCATTGACATAGATAGATTTTCCTTGGCAGAAAGGATGCGGGTCTATTATGACCCCGAGGTCGATTGGGCCAGTTTGAAGGTATTGAAAATGGGGTTGACAGAAGAAGCCGGTAGGTTTGACCCTAAATCTTGCAGGGAACGAGCCCTCAAAGCAGAGGAATTTGATGACCGCAGGATAATGCGCTATGCACTTTATCCTTTCGACGTGCGCTGGTGCTATTATAGCTCAGTGCGTCCCTTATGGAATGAACCACGGCCAGCACTTGTGGCCCAAAAGTGGCCCGGCAATAAGTTCATAATCACCCGAGTAATGGCTGAAAGACCAAAAGAGCAGATTGCAATCACCATTGCGTCAGAGTTACCCGATTACCATTTACTTAGACCAAACGCCATCGCCATCCCTATCTTGCTCCGCCCGACATACTTAGACAAAGGCAAAAAGGAAAAATTTAAGCATCCCACTCTACTTGAAGAAGCAGAAGGAGAGGACCAGACTCCCAAAGCCAACCTCTCCTCCACCGCCCGGACCTACCTCGCCGCCCTGGGCCTCCCAGACCCCGACACCGATCCCGAGACCGCCGGCCTCATCTGGATGCACACCCTGGCCGTGGGTTACGCTCCCGCCTACCTGACGGAAAATCACGACGGCATCCGCCAGGACTGGCCCCGGGTGCCCCTGCCGGACACCGCTGACGCCTTGCGAGCCTCCGCCCGCCTGGGCCGGGAGATCGCCGCCCTATTGGACACGGAGACCCCGGTACCGGGGGTAACGGCGGGACCCCTGCGGCCGGAGGTGAAGGTTATGGCCGTGGTCTCCCGGGTGGGTGGCGGCCCCCTGAACCCGGACGCCGGGGACCTGGCCCTCACCTGCGGCTGGGGCCACGGGGGCAAGGACGGCGTCACCATGCCGGGCAAGGGCCAGGCCGTCAGGCGGGATTACACCCCCGGGGAACTCGCCGCCATCCGGGAGGGCGCCCCGGCCCTGGGCCTCACCCCGGAGCAGGCCCTGGAGCGCCTGGGCAAGACCACCTTTGACATTTATCTGAACGAGACGGCCTACTGGCAGAACGTCCCCGAGAAGGTTTGGACCTACTACATCGGCGGCTACCAGGTCATGAAAAAGTGGCTGTCCTACCGGGAGCAGAAACTCTTAGGCCGCGCTCTCACCCCGGAAGAAACGCGGGAGGTCATGAACATGGCCCGCCGCCTGGCCGGCATTGTCTTGATGGAACCGGCCCTGAACGCCAACTACCAGCGCATCAAGCCAAACTCTTACTCCTGGCCACGCCCGGATAAATGAGGAGTCGTAATAGATTCCCAATGATGGGGAGGAATTAACGCGGTCCTCCAGAGTGGGGAGAAGTCACCATGCAATCGGGCTTATCTGAACCCCCTGACCTTGCCGAACAAACGACGAAATTCATTGTGGACATTCTCAGAAGGCGGCAACAACCATCAGCGCCGGAACTGGTGGAGCAGATTGAGCGAAACCTTGGTATGGAGGCCAGATGGGATCTTGCCGCAGTAGTCACGCGACTTGCTGACAATCCTGATTTGTCCCGCGCCGAACGTCAATATCTCCAGGCAATGATAACTAGCGGCGCCATCGAGAAGGCGCTTAGGGGCGAAGGTGCGGCGGAGTCGCATGTTGCTTCGACGATTGATATTTTATTGCGTCAGAGCCAGCAGTACCGTTCCTCCCGGGCATTTCAGGAAATGGTCGAGTTCATGGGGCGTTTCCAGGATTATGCTCCCTACAATAATATGTTGGTGCGCTTGCAGAATCCCAGTTGCTCTTTCTATGCAACAGCCAGGGATTGGCGTGACCGGTTTGACCGTAGCCTCAAGGAAGATGCCCGCCCATTGCTCATCCTGGCGCCGATGCATCCGGTGATGCTGGTCTATGACCTTGACCAGACGGAAGGGGAGAAATTACCGGATGAGCTTAGCGCTTTCGCCACCTTTCAAGGAAGATGGAACCCCGAATGGTTATCCCAGACCTTAGAAAATGCCGGTAGATACCGTATCCGAGTTGATTTTAAACCCTTATCCTCCACCCACGGTGGTTTTGCGACGATTGCCCGCGGAACCGGAGATTGGAAGATGCGGATTGCGGTAAATGATAAACTGGCCGAACCGAGTCGCTTCGGCGTTTTGTGTCATGAGCTGGCCCATATTTTTCTCGGGCATCTTGGCGCCGATCAAGATAACTGGTGGCCTAGTCGCACCAATCTGGAGAGGGCCGCCATTGAAGTAGAGGCCGAAGCAGCAGCTTTTATTGTAACCAGTCATTTAGGACTGGAAGGCTCCAGTGCGGCCTACGTCTCCCGGTACTTAACGGGTGATAAAATTCCCGCAGCAATTTCCATGGATAATGTCGCTAAAGTGGCCGGAAAAATCGAACGAATGGCAAAGGAATTGGTGTCGGCGCCTCGTCCAAAGAAACCTCAATAGACTCAAATACAACTAAAGAGGTGCGCTTGGGCAATAAAGAAACATGACACAGTCAACTGTCGGGGGAACCCCGGTCAACCCCAATATGGACTTGGTTAAAGCCCGGGGGAAATAGAGAAATACCCGGAAGCGTAGGCGCTGTTTTGTCGAACGGCAGCCCACCAGGACCTCTCACCACGGCGAAAAAACACTGATTCGAATTAATTGAATTTTTCTTTGGCAGGAAATATCTAGGGTGGAAAGACCATTAGAAGTAGCTCCGATGCTGGTTATTAGGGAAACAAGCCAGGGGGGTGGACGTGAGAAAAGGGGCGCGGGGAACATGAAAAATAGGTAGAAAAGCCCGCAAATAATTTGATAATCATCGAAAATAACATTTAATATCCTGTAACTATAGAATAATATAGGATATTTACTCGTCCTCGGAATTGAGAGTCATGTCTATGCACAATGGGAAAATGAATTTCCCAAATTCTGGATGTCGCCCAATCTGGTCTTGAATGTCACGCCGGTCTGTGATCAGGAATCCGCCATCAAAAGAGGCCAGGCCCACGTTTAACTGGGGGAACCGCACGCAGACATAAGCCCGGAAATTTCGGAGTGGGTGAGTCAACTGGGCCCGGCTCCGGCGCTTAGAGTCCCGACTGCAAGCCCGCCGCCGCTCTATGTCTTTATAAGGCATAAAAATTACTCCTTATGTGTAGGATTCAGGTCGCTAAGGTTACTCCCAGCCAAATTCATCAAGCCCATTTTTCTCAGCCGCGACCCCCAGTACCGCTTTCAAGTTTTGCCACTTGACCAATTCGCGGCAAACAAAAACTGTTCGCCCGGCGGCCATGGCGAGATTTTCTAACTCAGCCCTACTAAAGCCTCCGGCGTCAAACCTTGTAAGGACGTCATCGAGCTTTTGCCGATTGTAGATCAGGGAACGATTGAACTCATCTACACCACAAAATTCAGGAATCCGCATGGTTGTTGCCCTCCTGTAGGCTGCATCCAGCCTTGAACCGTAGGTTTTAATCCCCTCAAGAGTGAGCCTCACCCATGACTCTACATGCCGTCGCGCAGCCAAACCTGCCCCTCTTCCGCTTCTCGCAGCGACCCCAGGCCTGAATGGGGTTCGGAGACACTGCGGGGCGGAAATGGGAGCAGTTGAAGCAGGTGAATGTATTCTCCAGGAGGTCCGGGGACGTGGTTGCTGGGACTGCCGATAAAGTCACAGGGGTGGGTGGTGGGGCGGTTTCGTGGTGCTCCTCAACGATGAGTTCCTCTTCTGCGCGGGCCAAGTGGACGGGATGCTCCGGTTGGGCGGCAACATCTTTGTATTCCGTGAGCCCGGCCTTTACCCATGCCCAAATATTGACGCCCACCGTCAGCATGTCACCGGGGTCCTTGCCTTCCGTTGGCGGCCACCTGTAGGCCTGCCGGAAGTGCTTCCTCCACCATCTCCAGGATTCGATGGCGCCAGCTTGGTCAAAATCGAGGGCCACCAGGATCAACCTGCTTGAGTTCAGGAGGTCCGCTGCCTGCTGATCTGGTCGGGTCGAAACATTACCAAGAGAGATGACGTTCACTATGCCCCCGGCCTCTTGATACAGGAGCAGGGCGTCGAGCTCGGATTCCACAATGATAGACACGGGTTTGTCGGTACCCAGGATCATCGCCCGGGTGTCAGAACCCCTCAACAAATAGTAGCGGGGGTCCCTCTCTGACCTGAGGGCAAACTTGGGCCGCCTGATCCGGATTCGGTAAATCTTTTCGTCCTGGAAAAGGGGAATGGTCAAGCCCCGGGGCATCCATATCTTTCTGGGATTTCCATCATCCTTAAAAACTGGTTCAAGCCCCCACTGTTCATGTCCTTCAAATCTATCAATAAGGACCAAACCAAGGCGATGTTCCTTAATGGTTTCCTCTGAAAGGCCCCGATGTTCTTTCAACCAACCCAACATTGCCTGTGCAAAGGTATGATGGTGAAAAAGCCAGTTTTCACTTTCTTCGGCCAACCTCCGGGCTCGTTCCTGCCAGAGATCAGTGGGCGCTGTGGTTTCTCGGGGGACCTGATGGCTGTGGGTCGCCTTCCTGCCGGACAAAGAGGACGTAAAGCTGCTGATCTCCTTCCCCACATACTTGGCCGCTTCTCGAAAGTTCATCTTCCGGTAATCAATCAAGTATTGGAGAGCATCGCCATGGCGCCCGCATTGGCGGCACCACCATTTGCCGTATTCGCCCTGTTCCGGCCAAGTCCGGAACCGATCGTTGCCGCCACAAAAGGGACATGGGCCGGCATATTCTCCCCCTTTGGTAGCGGCGACCCGTTTAACCACGTTGCCATCAGCTTGTAACAGGTCAAGGATGTTCAATACCCCCCCCGCTGTCAATCTGGAGGCATTTGGAGGCTTTTTGGAGAGCCTCCAGGTGATGCCTCCAAACTGAATACACTTGATAAACCAGTATGTTAACCTGTCTTTTAGAGACCATTTGGAGGCTTGGAGCCATTTCTATAGAAAATTCGTATATCAAGATTTTAAAAACTATCCTTAATTATGGAGAAGTCTATGGGAAATGCCTCCATACCCTCCATATGCACGCCTGGTCTGGGTTAGAGCCTCCAGGAATGCCTCCAAAAGCCTCAAGATGCCTCCATCCCCTACTGAGCCAGCAAACCAATCCCGTAATAGACAATGACCCCTTCCTTCTTCCATTCAAATCTGGATTTCATTTGCTCCCCGAATTTCACCTGCCACATGGGCTTGCGGCCTTCCCGGTCGCACCAACTCTTATAGGCATCGTAAAGCTCTTGGCCCTTGGCCGTTGCACCCGCCGCTATAACGCAGCAGTCGCCGATGAAAAGACCCACCTCATCCTCCTCCTCCTTGTACTGCTCAACCGCCTGCATTACTGCGGCGGGCGGCCTTAGCCCCTTCTCTTTCCACTCCCTAAACCCCTGCACGAGCAAGGCGAGGATACCGGGGGCCTCCTTCTTGAGATCTTCCATGAGATTGGGATCTATTTTCCGATGATGCGGTTCCTTGGGGTCATCTATGAAGGAAAACTTGAAAGGGATAAGATGTATGCGGTTCCATAGAGCAAAATCGCTGGCCTTAACCTTCGGTTTGAAGTTGGTCAACAAGAAAAGCAAGTGTGATGGTTTAAATGGAACTTCCCGTTTCCCATAAGGGACGCGGCCCACGAGTGTATCACCGCCGGACAACCATTTCACCTTACCGGCGTTGAGCTTGCGCCCCTCATCGGTCTCGCTGGCCCAGACGATGCGTTTGCCCCGGAGGGCCATGATGTCTGGCGAAGGTCCAGCACTTGACCTGGGATTGTTCTGTTCGAGAAGGAGTTCGGCCTGGATTGGACCGACAAGTGGCCCCAAGACGAAATACAATATCTCAAGCAGGGTCCCTTTGCCGTTTCTGCCGATCCCCCAAAGAATTATCAAGATATGATGGATTACAAGGCCGAGGATCCCATATCCCAATAGTCGTTTGCTATAGGCAATGAGTTCTAAATCTTCACCAAAAATTTCTTTTAAAAATTTACAAAAGCGGGGGGCGGGTTCATCTCCACCACGCCATTCCGTTGGACAGAATGTTTTGATGTAGTCTTCCGGTCGGCCAGGCCTAAACTCCATTTTATTGAGATCGAGAACCCCGTTTGGACAAGCAATCAAATAAGGATTTTGATCCCATTCATTGCCGCTCATAGCAAGTGAGTCACTCCCTGCAGCAGCTAAAAATATCACATTCAGCCGATAATGTTTATTTTGGAGTCTGGCAATTTTTTCAAGAAAAGCGGCCTCATTGGCAGCGGCTATTTTTTCGGCTTCTTCATTCTTATTTTTCCTCTCTTTTAATTTAATCCATTTCCATTTTTTAGCTTCTTTTTCATAGATTTCGATAACCTTATCGACTTCGGCCACGACATTACAAACAAGATCCTCACCCCAGTAATGACCTTCCCACTGATTCCAGCGTCCCGAAGCATGGTCATGGCAGTAGTGGTCCTTAAACAGGTGAATACATAGGCGGGCATCACCTATCTGCCCTTTCCGGGCACATTCAAGGAGAAAAGATGCCGTAGGATCTGCTTTGGGCGGGGATTCTCCTTGATTCTGGGCATCCTCCGAGAACGCCTTACGCTCTTCTTCGATGCGCGCTCTGGCCTTCTCTTGGATCTCCTCCATGCTCGAGGCGCCTTTTGCCTCCGCGCTGCAGTGGGGGGGAACCTGGGCCGTCATGATGCCTCCAGGAATGGCTGGCTGCCACCAGCCGCCACTCTATCTTGAGCGGGGGCGCCGGTGGGTTCGGAGGTAGGCCGCCGCCGAAGAAAAATAACCGGCGGTTGGGCAGGTCTGGAACCTTTGATGTTCACAGTGGCCATGGATCACCCCTACCGCTGGCCCCGGGAAGCGTCAATAAGTTCTTCCAGCCGGAGAAGGTCCACGAAGAGGCTACCCCCCAACTTAACGAAAATTTCTTTGTGTTTCCCGAGGTGCCACCATTTGTAGTACGTCGACGGCTCGAAGGGCGACTTAAATGGTAAGCTTTTTATCTTTGATACTCTGACCAAGTTCTGCATAACATCACCTCATAGCATAATAAAAAAGCCAAGGTTGCATCAACCTTGGCTTAATTATAGAAAATAATAATAATCAATGGCAAGTTACATTCATTGCTCCATAAGGCTTTAAAGTAACCTTTATTGCTATTATTAATTAAATGACGATGTTAGATGATTTTGCACATGACATATTGGAGCAGAATAGGTTGTCTTTGAGATAACTTATTGAATCTGTTCATAATGGCAAAAAAGGTTACTTAGCGATAAAAGTTAATCAGACTTCTTCCCAAGGCCACTCAGGATAACTGATTTCAAGGCGCTTCTTGAGGGCTTGATGAGATATTTTCTTGGATAACAATCCATCTTTCACCAACTGCGTAATAACCCAATTCCAAGATCGGCGTTCTTGTCTGACACGGGTTCGCTTTTTCTCCGTGATCTCGCTCTGTCTGGCATTCTCTATCATTTCATCGGTTACCATCCTTTGCGATTTTTCTAAAATCTCGGTCAAGGAATTAAGTGGCGACTCACCCGCCGCGGAAAGGCTTATTGCGTTATCCTCATCTTTAACTCCACGAAGTTCCAATACTCTGAGCATAAGAGTCATATCTTTTGGGCGGCGCATTCCGGTTTCGAGGCCAGCGACATTGGTTTTGCGCAAGTTCTTTCGCCCTTCTTTGCGAAGCCGTTGCACTTGAACCCACTCTTCAAGATGTTCTCTGGCCCAGCCGGGTAATTGTGGATGGTAATAGTGGTGGATTTGGGGTTTATCCAAGCGCTTTTTCTTGGCCCAGGTGAGTGCTTCCGGGGGAAAGTGGTGGAAATCATCAGGCCTGCGCTTTATCGCGCCAGACCGAACGAGGCGAACTGTATATTCGTCAATCTTTTTATTGATTTCCTCTAATTCAGGGACCCCGCGCGGGAATATGGGGTCTGCAGGCGAAAGGGTTCTTAGTATTTCTTTTTCTGCCTTGATTTTTTCAAGGAGGTCTATTTGTATTGGCGTAAGTGAAGGTAAATCAGGGATGGGATTTTTCATCTTGCCGCCTCCTGTTGCGGTCCTGGGAGTGAATCCGCGTCGTGTCGGGTGCGCACCCTATCCCCGAAATTGTTTTACTCGCCCATTTTCACCACGTTTGACTTAGGTTTCGGGGTCAGCAGTTCCCCGCTCCGGACTGCTGCCTCGTTAGCTCTCCCAGGTCGAAGGTGGCTATATTTCAGAGTAGTGCGAAAGTCCTTATGGTTCAGTAACTCTTGAACTACTTTAAGATTTTCCCCTTCACCATTTCTTCCACCTTTATTTACATGGGCGCTGGCGAAGTTGTGTCTCAAGTCATGGAATCTAAAATCATCCGGCAAGCCCGCTACCTTCTTAATCCGCAACCATGGACCTTTGAAGTTGCTTCTCATTTTGCCGTCTTTACCGGGAAACACGTACTCCGAAGTTTGCGGCAGAGCCTTGAGCACTTCCATTCCTTCCGGGGAGACCTGCGTCGTAATTGTCTCGGTTCCTTTGCGTCGGTGGGAGATCACCAGCGTTACCCTGTTTCGTTCAAAATCCAAGTCGGCCCACCTTAGCGGGAACAGCGTTCCTCTGCGCACTCCAGTTAGCAAGGCGAACTGAATGAAGGCCGCCTGGGTTCTGTTAGGCCATGTATCCAAAGTGCTCCGAAGAGCCACAAGCTGTTCATCTGAAAAATAAGTGGTGCGCTCGTTATCCAGGTGAGGCATCTTAACTTGACCATGGTCAAAAGGGGTTTCCCCCTTATACTTGAAATCTGGGCCTTGAGCAAACCTGTAAAGGCGGTGCAACAATACCAGTTGATGTTTGATGGTCGCCGCAGAGAAGGGCTTGCCACGCTTGCTCAAGTACAGCTTTCCTTCTTTGGTTTTTCCTTTTGTCATGTCCTGCTTCAAACGGTTCACGTCTATAGCTGAGATTTTATCCAAGTGCTTCTTGGTGAACCGTGGTTCAAGGTGTGTCTCATAGTTGAACTTGTCGGTTATCCAGGTCTTTTTATTTCCCGGTATTTGTGCCCACTTGAGGTATGCCTTCCAAACTTCTCCTAATGTAGGGAATTGCGTTACGTTGTGGTTAATTTCAAATTCTCCTCGTACCATATCCCCCTTAATAGCCGCTTCTGTTTCCCTGGCGATGGTGAGGTTATCCACGACTCGAGTAACACGCTTCCCCTTCACCGAGACGCACACCCGATATTTCTTATCCCGACCAAAGGGGAACCCGCACTTGGAACACAATTTCGCGTCCAGGCCATAGGTTGATTTGCACTTAGGACAAAAAATCTGAATCGCCATAACGTCCCCCCGATTCCGGTGTGCATATAGTGTGCACGGATGCAGAAAAACTTATCTCTAAATGGGAAAGACCATCACAAACTCTATGCTGATAATATGCTTGATTTACAGGGATTGTCAAGAATTATCTCAAGGTGGAAAAAACTGGAAAACACTTTGGGAATGGAATGGCATTCAAGGGGTCAGGGGTTCAAATCCCCTCAGCTCCACCAAATTTTGGCAATAAATAAGGCAAGTTACCGGCGATAAGTCGGACTTGCCTTTTCTATTTTAAGGTCCCTGTGCACTACCTGTGCACGAATGTAAATTCAATGGCTGAAATCCTGCTTCCCCCCGAACCCGAGACCATAAAACGAAAACCGGGGGACGGAGACTCCCTCCGCCCTAGTCTATTTTAGGCTAAATCAGTATTTTAGGTCTCAATACAATGGCTTGTTAACCCGGTAGGAACGCTTGGAGATGAGTAGGAAATTGGTCAGAGGTAGATAGGACAGGCGCAACAATATAGCAGAATCGCAGATCTGCAATTTATTCGCTCATCAAGAAGGCCTGGAAGTGTCTCACTATCCAGATCATACCTTTCACTTTTCCGGGTTTGGGGATAATCGCTGGATTTGGCAAGCTGTACCATGGAATTTTTCTATCGAAAGACACCACTCCCAATCTTTTCTTCTTGCATACCATTAGCGGGCGGATTTGAGCTGGGACCCGCATGGCATACAATCAATAGGGTAGTTGCTGTCAAAGGGGCCTATCACTTGAAGTTATTTAAGTATTTTTCCAGCAAAACGTATGTTAACATGTATTTACCTAACCTAGCCAAGCTGGCACCCACACAGGTTAGGATTGATATCAATGGATGATTCAGAACCCCTTACATGGAAGTGGGGTAGCTAAGGATGGCTGATTTTTTCAGGAACCAGTTGGATTTTATTTTCTTCTGCTATGGGCTGGCCTTTATTCTCCTGGTGCCCATCACCCACTTTTTAGACCGCAGGCCCCAACGGCGGCTCTCCTGGGGGTGGCTGGGTCTCTTTGGCGCCGCCCACGGTTTGAATGAGTGGCTGGACCTGCTGGCCCTGGATCTGGGGAGTGGTCTCACCTTTGATCTGATCCGGCTTTCCCTGCTGATCGTCTCCTATATCTTCCTGGTTGAATTCGGGCGCGCCGGCACCCTCACCGTTCGAGGCCGCGGTTTCGGCCGCTGGGTCCTGGCTGGGCTTCTGGGAGTGGCGCTCTTGGGAGGGCTGGCCGGAATTCCCGGCCTCTTTGCGACCAGCCGTTATGCCCTGGGGCTGGTGGGCGGCTTATGGGCTGCCGGGGTCCTCTGGCTCATTGCCACGCCAGACAGGCCAGGGCAGCTTTTTTTACGGGGAGCTGCCCTGGGAATGGCCGCTTACGCCCTGGCCAGCGGCCTGGTAGTCAACCCCGCCCCCTTTTTCCCGGCCTCGCAGTTCAACTCAAACTCCTTTCTCGCCGTCACCGGCTTGCCCATCCAGCTGGTGCGAGGCCTCCTGGCTTTTTGGATTGCCGCTTGCCTGTCGGGTTTTGGTAGTGCCTGCATCGTCCAGGAAACCAATCGCCGCATTCGGCGGTGGTCAGAAACCCTGATATTTGGAGCTGCGGCAGTATTGCTCAGCTTACTCATTATCGGCTGGCTGACCACCCAATATTTGGGCCGGGATGCCGCCCAGGAGATAAGGACTCATCAAGAGGGCCATGCTAAACTCTTTTCCCAGAGTCTACAAGATGGAATTCAGGAAAGCGACCGCATAGCCAGCGCCTTGGCCGCATCACCCGAAATTATCCAAGCTCTGCAGAACCCGAGCGTCCAGACCATCGAGCCCGCCAATCTCCTCCTGGACAGCTACAGCAGCATTTTTCCTAAGGGTATCTGCTACTTGATGAACCGCGACGGTCTGACCATTGCGTCCTCCAACCGCCATCAGGCTGATAGCTTCGTGGGCAAGTCGTACGAGTTCCGGCCTTATTTCCAACAAGCCATGCAAGGGACGGCGGGGAGATATTGGGCCCTGGGAGTTACCACTAATGAATTGGGCTTTTACGCCAGTTACCCGGTTAGGGGCCGCTCCGCACAGATTGTCGGAGTCGCAGTCTTTAAACGTCTCATCTATGAGATGAATGAGATAAAGGAGTTGTTTCATCCGGAGAGCAACGGGCTTGTCATTGACTCCCAGGGAATTGTGATCTTGGCCAACCGGTCGCAGATGGTCTTGAAGAGCCTGTGGCCCTTATCTCCGGCGACCCTGGAGCAGCTGCGGGCCTCCCGCCAGCTCGGGGCGGGCTCGTTCACCCCGATCTTGACCCGGGAACCGGCAGACCGGGCCGAAGTATGGTCCGATGGGCAGCGCCAACTGATCCTGCGGCAGCCATTACCCTGGGAAGGCTGGTCCACGATCGTTTTGACCCCTATGCGCTCCATCATCCTAAACCGGCTCCTGGGCATAACTCTCACCCTGCTCTTTTGCCTGGGAGTGATTGGGTTTCTTATGGTCCTGGGCTTGACCATTGAGGCCACCGCCCACATCCAGAGTTCAGAGATGCGGTACCGGGGATTGTATGAATCGCTGCGAGACGGCTCCGTCGCCGTGAATCTGGAAGGCAAGATCATCGAATGGAATCCAGAGTTTCAAAATATGTTGGGTTACCCGGCGTCAGAGCTCTGCGAGCTAACCTACCTGGACATTACTCCGGAACGGTGGCATCCGCTGGAAGCGAGGCTTATTGAGGAACAGGTCTTCCGCAGGGGCTATTCCGACCTCTTTGAGAAAGAGTATCGCCGCAAAGACGGCACCATATTGCCGGTGGAACTGCAAGTCTACCTGACTCGTGATAATCAGGGGCACCCCATTGGCATGTGGGGGCTGGTCAGGGACATCAGCGAGCGCAAGCGGGGAGAAAATAGCTTATCTTATAGTTATAGCGAGTTACATGATAGCGCCCAGCAGCTCGAGCAATCCAGGAAGATGCTGCAATTGATTATAGAGTCGGTACCCCTTAGGGTTTTCTGGAAGGACAGAGATCTCCGCTATGTGGGCTGCAATACCCTGTTCGCTTGTGATGCGGGCTTAAGTCAGCCGGAGGAGCTTATAGGCAAGGACGACTTTGACATGGGCTGGGCAGAACAGGCGGAGATCTACCGGGCTGATGACCGCCAGGTCATGGACTCCCGCTGCCCCAAGGTGAACATTATCGAGCCGCAAACCACCCCCACCGGTGGCAAGATATGGCTGAATACCAGCAAAGTACCGCTGCAAATGCCCGACGGTGAGGTTGTTGGGGTTCTGGGTGTTTATGAAGATATCACGGGCCGCAAGCAGGCGGAGGAGGCCCTACAGCAAAGCGAAGAAAAGTACCGGTTGGTTTTTGAAAAGGCTCCCATAGGTATCATGCAATATGACCAGACGGGCACCATTACCGATTGCAATCAAAAGTTTGCAGAGATCATCGGCGCCCCCAAAGAGCAAATTATCGGCTTCAAAATGATCCTGCAGTTGCGCAAGGACAAGATGAGGGAGGCGGTAGCTGCCTCCCTCAAAGGCGAGATGGGTTATTATGAAGGTGACTACCTTTCGGTCATTGGAGAAAACTTAACCTCGATAAGAGCGATTTTCCAGCCTATATTCTCGTTGGAAGGCGTATTGTCAGGGGGGATATCCATATTTGAGGACATGAGCGAGCGCAAGCTGGCCGAGGCGGCTTTCCAATCCTTGGTGAGTTCAGCCCCCATAGGCATCTATATCGTCCAGGATGGCAAGTTTGCCATGGTTAATCCCGGATTTGAAGCCATTACCGGTTACACCGCCCAAGAACTGATAGGCCAGCACTGCCTTGGTCCGGTGAGCCCTGAATACCGGGCATTTGTGCGGGAGCAGGCCCTTCTAAGGTTAAAAAGAGAAGGTTTAGCCCCTTATGAATACCAATTCATTACCAAGAATGGCGAGACCGGCTGGGTCATGGAAACAATCACCCCCACTCAATATCAAGGCAAACTGGCAGTTATGGGATATTTTATGGACATCTCCCCCCTCAAGAAATTGGAGGCCCAGTTCCTGCAATCCCAGAAAATGGAAGCCGTGGGGAGGCTGGCGGGAGGGGTGGCCCACGATTTCAACAACATGCTGGGAGCCATCATCGGGTACGCCGAGATGCTGACGATGAACCTCTCCGAAGACCAGCGGCTCTGCCGTTATGCCGAAGGGATCAAAAAAGCCGCAGATCGGGCTGCTTCGCTGACCCGTCAGCTTCTGGCCTTCAGCCGCAAGCAGGTCCTGCAGGTCAAGGTACTCAACCTCAACGAGATAATCATAGATTTAGAAAAGATGTTGCACCGGCTCATTGGCGAAGACATTGAGATGGTAATGGCGCTTGACCCGGCGCTGGCACCGGTGAAGGCCGACAAAGGGCAGATAGAGCAGGTTATCATGAACCTGGCCGTCAATGCCCGGGATGCCATGCCCCAGGGCGGTAAGCTCACTTTTGAAACCCGGGAAGTTTATCTGGATGAGACCTATTGCCGGGAGCATCCCTATGTCTCACCCGGATCTTTTGTGATGTTGACGGTAAGTGACAGCGGCATCGGCATGGACGCGGCCACGCGAGACCACATATTTGAGCCGTTCTATACCACGAAGGGGACCGGGAAAGGCACGGGGTTGGGATTGTCCACCGTGTACGGGATTGTGCAGCAAAGTGCGGGGTCCATTGAGGTCTCCAGCCAGCCCGGCCTCGGTACGACGTTTAAAATCTACTTGCCCGCAGTGGAAAAACCTGCGGATGGGCCACAGGGCGAGATCCAAGCCGGGGCGCTGCACGGCAATGAAACCATCCTGGCAGTGGAAGATGACGATCTGTTGCGGCCCCTAATTATCGATATACTTAAAATATATGGCTATGAGGTCCTTGAGGCCAGGGACGGGGACGAGGCTTGGCGCCTTTGCGAGGACCACGCCGGCCCCATTCACTTAATGCTGACGGACGTGGTAATGCCGCGTATGAGCGGGCCCAAATTGGCCGAGCAGGTGGCAGCCCGCCGCCCGCAGATGAAGGTGCTCTATATGTCCGGCTACACCGACGACGCCATCCTTCACCACGGGATTTTACATGAAGGCATCTCCTTCATTCAAAAACCCTTTTTCCCGGATGATCTGGCCAAAAAGGTGCGCGAAATGTTGGTTGCAGACTAATCCGATTTTGTGGCGAAGCTCTCATAACAACATGGATTGAGTCCAAAAGTAATTTCACCCTCACCGGCAGTGGTGGCTCTCTACCGTCATTTGGAGGAGATCGAGATCCTGTTTAAATAAAAGGAGCCCCTGAAAAGATAAGCGTTCTCCGGGACTTCGAAGACCATGGCACTGATAGCTATAGGACTCTAAGCGGTGAAGAAGATCACTTTAAGAAAGAAGTTAGTGTGCGGGTTTTTAGGCATGGGGCTGATTACCCTTCTGGTGGGCTATGTAGCATTAATCGGCATTGAACAAACCGAGAAGATCCTGACAGATATTTGCACTAACCATCTTCCCAGCATAATGGGCCTTGCCAAAATTAATCGGGACCTGAACGAAATCCGCATACTCGAGCAGGAAATGGTCATGGAGAACGTTCCCGACCTTCGCCAGGCATATGCGCTCAAATTAAACCATAACTGGCAGGTTATGGAAGCAGAGTGGGAAACCTATACCGTGCGGCGAAAAACTCCCAAGGAAGCTCAGATCTGGCAAGAGCTTATTTCTGAGAGGGCGTCCTGGAGGAAATTAGACCAGGAAGCGGCCCAATTGGCCATTAAGGGAGACGAGCCCTCTCTGAAGTTGGCCCGCAACCTCGTTTATTCAGAGGGGAGAGACCGGTTCGAAAAATGTCGCACCTATTTGTCGGCTTTGTACGATCTCAATGGGCAGGCTACCACATTTTATCAAGAGATATCCGTATCAACGCTGTACATGTCTAAACGTTTGGCGCTGGGCGGCGCATTAATCGGTGTTGGTCTGGCATTGATCTTGGGGTTTTTGGTGGGCCGGTCCATATATGATGCTCATGAGAAGCTCCTGGTCAGTGAGGAGTGGTTCGCCACCACGCTGAGAAGCATTGGCGACGCCGTGATCACCACCGACCCCCAGAACCGCGTCACTTTCATGAATCCCCTGGCACAATCGCTGACCGGCTGGATGATAGAAGAGGCAAGGGGTAAGCCATTAAGAGAGATATTTGCCCTAAGCAGTGAAGACCCCGATGAAACCCCTGGAAATATATGGTCTCGAGTGATCCATCAAAGTGTGGAGAGCGGGTTGCCGAATTATGGCCTTCTGATAGCTAAAGATGGAAGACAAACCTCTATCAGTATCAGTTCCGCCGCCATCGTGAATACCCATGGCGTCACGATGGGCGCGGTACTGGCCTTTCATGATATTACCGAACTCCGGAGGTCAGCCGAGCAAATTGCTTATCAGGCGCATTTATTGAGAAATGTTGCCGATCCCATTGTCGCTGCAAGCACTGACTTCGTCATAACTTATTGGAATCGGGCCGCAACCCGGGTCTATGGCTGGGAAGAAAAGGAGGTTATCGGGAAAAAAATCGATGAGGTTGTCCAGGTTAGCCTGCCCAACATCTCGATGGCAGAGTTGCGGCAAGAGGTTCTGAGAAAGGGAAGGTGGCGCGGTGAGGCTCTTCATTACGACCGCAATCATACCGAGATCGTGGTGGACTGGTCGCTATGCACCTTCCACGACGTCAACGCCAAGGTTATCGGCACGGTGAGTATCTCCCGGGATATTACTGCGGAAAAAAAGGCGGAGCAGGCGCTGAAGGAGAGCGAACTGCAATACCGCATGCTGGTAAAAACCCTGCCGGCCGTGGTGTTCAGAGGTTGGCCCGATTGGCATGTCAGGTTTTTTGATGAAAAGATCGAGGAACTTACGGGATACAGCAAGGAAGTATTCGATTCCGGAGGCATGAAATGGATAGACCTTATCCTGGAAGAAGATTTGGAGGAAGTTAAGTGGGCATTTCGACAAGCCCTGACCACTACTAGGTCATACGTCAGAGAATATCGCATCAGGCAGCGGGAAGGCAAAATCCTCTGGATCCAGGCCAGGGCGCAAATAATCTGTGATGCGGAGGGGAAAGTTGCCTATATCAGTGGAATATTCTTTGATATTACTCAACAAAAGCAGGGGGAGGAGGCCATCAAGGCCTCAGAGGCGAGAAGCCATCTTTTGATAGAGAGATCGCCCATCGGCATCGGGATTAACACCCTGGACCTCCAGATCTATGCCAATGCCTCCATGGTCAAGACCTGGGGCTATGACCACGCTGATGAGATTATAGGTCAACCGGTGACCAGGCTTTATGCCCCGGATGACCGGGAACGGGTCGAGAGTTGGCATCGCAATATCCTGGCGGGAAAGCCGGTCCAGGCGAATTACGAGAGCATGGGACGGAAAAAAGACGGGACAATTTTTGACATTTCCATCTGGCCAACCCGCATCGATTATCAGGGGCAACCGGCGGTGCTTAACTTTGTTATCGATGTGAGTCAGGAGAAGGTCTTGCAGGCGAGGCTTCTCCAGGCTCAAAAGATGGAAGCCATGGGAACCCTGGCCGGAGGGATTGCCCATGACTTCAATAACCTCCTGGGGGTAATGCGGGGCTACACCGAGATGGCATTGCCTGGAGTTGCGGGAGATAAGGATTTGGAGCGGAAGTTGAACCAGGTCCTTAAGGCGGGCCAGCGGGCTAAAGACCTGGTGAGCCAAATCCTGGCTTTCAGCCGACCGGATAAAAAGGAACAAAAGGTTGTGCGGATCAGTTCGGTTATTAAGGAAGCCCTCAAGATGCTCCGGGCGACTTTGCCGGCGACCATAGAGATTCGCCAGGACATTGCCACCCAGGAAGATAGGGTGTTGGGGAATCCCACCGAGATCCATCAGGTCCTCATCAATCTCGGCGCGAACGCCGCCCACGCCATGATAGAGAAGGGCGGAGTGTTGACGGTGAGTTTGGACTCGGTATACCTAAATCCCATGGCAACAGCCAAAACCGACCAACTCCCTCCGGGGCCTTATGTCAAATTGACGGTGAGCGATACCGGTCATGGCATGGACCGGGGAGTTATAAAGCGAATTTTCGATCCGTTTTTTACCACCAAAAAGACCGGAGAAGGAACGGGCATGGGTTTGGCTGTGGTTCATGGCATCGTTAAGGCCCACGGCGGGGCTATCCATGTTGACAGCCAGCCCGGCAAAAGGTCGGCTATAGAGCTATATCTTCCCAGGGCGGAGAAGGATATTACAGCTAAAACTACGCAGAAAGCGCCTCTGACCGGGGGGACGGAACGCATCCTGTTCGTAGATGATGAAGAAAGCCTGGTTGAGATGTGGCAAGAGGTTTTAGAGGGCCTTGGCTATAAAGTGACGGGGAAAACCAGTAGCTCTGATGCACTGAGGTGCTTCCAGGAACAACCGGACCACTTCGACCTGATCATCACCGATCAAACTATGGCACATATGACCGGCTTCCGTCTGGCCCAGAAGCTTTTGCAGATTCGCCCGACTATCCCGATCATTCTTTGCACCGGTTTCAGTGATACTATTACGCCGGAACAGGCCAAAGCATCGGGGATCAGGGAATACCTGATGAAACCGCTGTCCATTCAAGAGCTGAGCCAGGCCATACGGAAGGTTGTCGAGACTTAAAGCTCGAAGGGGCCAGGCTTTAACTGGCCCGCTCGATGAATATTAATGAACAGTTTAGACTGTCTCTTGAAAACATTAACTTTGTTCATATATATTTAACTATGGCAAATATATTGATCATTGATGACGATGAGATGTTCGGCGAATTATTGTCTGACATGGTCACGGATTTGGGGCATCATCCGCTGCATGCCTCTACCCTCCAGAACGGCTTACAGGAGGCTGCTTCCGGGGCCTATGATGTAATTTTTCTCGACGTACGGTTGCCGGATGGCAGTGGGCTGGATATCTTGACCGCCCTTCGGGAGAAGCCTTTGTCTCCCGAGGTAATCATCATCACTGGTGCAGGCGATCCCGATGGCGCCGAGTTGGCGATCAAAAACGGCGCCTGGGACTATATCGAGAAGCAGTCTTCCATCAAGCAGATGGAACTCCCCCTGGTGCGCGCCCTGCAGTACCGGAAAGAGACCAGGCACAAAACCCCCAATGTTGCCTTAAAACTGGAAGGTATCGTGGGGAAAAGTCCACCTATGCTGGCCTGTTATGATCTTCTGGCCCAGGCCGCCAACAGTGAAGCCAGCGTCCTCATATTTGGTGAAACCGGTACCGGTAAAGAGTTGTTTGCCAGAGCCATCCATAACAACAGCCCCCGCGCCGCCGGGAATTTTGTGGTGGTGGATTGTGCCGCCCTGACTGAATCATTGATTGAAAGCGCCCTCTTTGGACATGAAAAGGGCGCCTTTACCGGGGCTGACCGGGCGCAAACCGGCCTGATTAAGCAGGCCGACGGCGGGACTCTCGTTCTCGATGAAGTTGGCGAACTTCCCGTGACCATGCAAAAAGCCTTTTTGCGGGTGTTGCAGGAACATCGCTTTCGCCCCCTGGGGAGCAAACACGAAGCCGAGAGTAATTTCCGGCTGGTGGCGGCGACCAATCGCAACTTAGAGGAGGTGGTGGAAAAAGGGCTCTTCCGCAATGACCTGCTGTTTCGTCTCCGTTCCATCAGCATCGAATTGCCGCCTTTGAGGACCAGGCCTGAGGATATCAAAGATCTGGTGCTGTATCACACCGCCAGGATGTGCGAAAGTTACGGCCTGGGACCGAAAGGCTTTGCCCCGGAATTCCTTCAGGTCTTGAGCGCCTATGATTGGCCCGGCAACGTGAGGGAGTTGGTCAATACCCTGGATATGGCCCTGGCCGCGGCCCGCCATGAACCCACGCTATTCCCCAAGCACCTGCCAAGTAAGATGCGCATTCAGCTGGCCCGAGCCCTGGTGGGGAAAGGGAGTCTATCTCAAAGCCTGACCGCCGAGACGGTGCCGCTTGGCGCCGGCCTTCCCAAACTGCGGAAATACCGTGATGCTGCGGTTAAGCTGGCGGAAAAGCAGTATCTGCAAAACCTGATGACTGTGGTGGCCGGAAACCTCAAAGAGGCCTGCCGGATATCCGGTCTCTCTCAGCCCCGTCTCTATGCCCTCCTGAAACTCCATAAAATCTCCAAGATGTATGGCCGGATAGAATAAAATTCTCCCCGCATAAAAAATTTCCTTGTCCGGCAGATTAATTCCCCCTCGGCGATGGTCTCTCCCTCTACCCTAAGAAATTACATTCAATATAAATCTACCTTAAATTACACAATATCTTGAACAATAAAATCTGACCACGTGATATTCTGGGTTTCTGGCATTGTTTTTGCAATCAATTCAGTTAAATAATTCTGCCATTGACTCCTGATGGTTACAAGCTGGGAAAAGCCATGCAAGATCTTTTGAGAGCACTGATGGAATCTCCCCTTTATTGGCTGTTGACCATAAGGCAACGACTGGACTTGATCCAGCGCTTCGATGATAAAAACTCCCCTTGCAGCCCATTTCGTCAAAGGGCATTATCATGGGTTAAAACCGGAGCCTGGGAAGAGGGAGCCGCTAAGGAGCTATGAAAACAAGCCGCGTTACGGCCTTTGGACATCAGTGGGTCGCAGAGCGGTAACCATCCCGGATAGGGCCATTCTTTTCCTGGCGGCGGCAGGCAGGCAACCCTGGCCGTTTTTTTATGCAATTGAGTGCTTATACCGATCATGGTATTACCCACCATAATCACGAGGTAATTTGGGCCTTGGTGAAAGAAAAGCCATCGGATGCAAGTGGGCTGGAAGACTCTCCTGCCACGCCCCACAACCTTCCCAAACTCCGGGATCTGCGTAAAGCCGTTAAAGCTGAAGCCGAAAGGGAGTATTTTGAACTCCTGCTGATCCTCTCCAATGGCACTACCGCAGAAGCCTGCCGCATCGCCGGGTTATCCAGCGCCCGTTTTTATACCCTGAGAAAGAAATACTGGCAGTCCATCCCCACCCCAAACCTCCATTCTACCCACCAAGACTAATTCTTGTAATCTAAGAAATTTTCTTCCTTCAATCCCGAATTCCCAGGCGCAAATCATGCCAGCTACTCGCCACTATACGATTAACTATCTGATCATATTATTATTATAAGTTCGTTAAACATGGTGGCATGAATCTTGGATATTACGTTAGGCAAATGCACTTAAACATACAAAAAACCAAACTGGAGGAACTTAAAATGGAACGGATCAAGAATTTTTTCAACGATGAGTCTGGCGCTGCGGCGGTTGAGTACGGTCTTTTGGTGGGGTTGATTGCGGTGGGGATCGTGGTTGCCGTTGGCACCCTCGGTACGACAATCTCTGGCTACTTCACCTCTATCAATACGAAACTTACCCCTGCTCCTTAACCTACTGGATGGGGCTGCTCCATCGGCCTAAGCTCCGAGCCATTGGGAACCGGACCGGGGATTTAAAAACCTCAGGCCCGGTTTTTTCTGCGACCCGCCAGGTAAGTCCTGATGACCGGATAAGCCCGGGGCTGGCTCAGGTTGGCATGGCTGGGGTTTTTTGAGCCCGAGAAGCCGTTTTCACTTTCACTGATGATTCTTAAGTCCTGAAAGGAGGCGCCCCATGATCAACGGCGAAGGAAGGGAGATGCTCTCGCAGACCATGGCGGCAATCCTGTCCCTGTGGTTTGCCGCCATGGGCCTGGTACTCCTGGGCCGGTGGCTCTAAGCCGGGTTCTCAGCCTTAACCGGGTTGAGTGCCCCGGCAGGAAGTCTGGAAGTCTTGAAGGAGAATAGCCGTGCTGGTCTTGTTTAGCGATGCTGCCGGGTGGATCGGTTCCCATGGGAATCTGGTTATCCCCCTGGTCCTTGCCGTCTGGATCGCCTGGGGCGATCTGAAGACCCGGCGCATCCCCAATTACCTCACCCTGGCGACCGCCCTGGGAGGCCTGGCTTTCAGTTTCATGAGTCATGGCCTCCAGGGCCTGGGGGACGGCTTTAGCGGCATGGCCGTGGGTTTTGGCCTCCTGCTCCTCCCCTATCTTTTAGGCGGCATGGGGGCCGGGGACATCAAGGCCCTGGCCGCATTAGGGGCCTGGCTGGGGTTTTGGGGCACCCTGTTCCTGTTTTGCTACATGGCGTTGGCCGGCGGCATCCTGGCCCTGGCAACGCTCTGGTGGACCGGACAATTATGGACCAAAATCCGGCAGGGCTGGATAATCCTGTTCAACTGGATTCTCTGCCGTACCTACGGAAAGGTCAGCGCTCCCGCCACCAAACCCAAAACCCCGGGGATTCCCTACGGGGTGGCCATTGTTCTAGGTATGATGGTAATGACCTGGAGAGGCGTATGAACCGCATCAAGACTTACAGGCGCCGGCTGGTTCAGGCGACCCACGGGGCGGCCACTGTCGAGGCGGCCATCGTCATGAGTCTGCTGCTGATGATATTGCTCGGGGTCCTGGAGTTCGGCCTGTTGTTTACTGCACAATATGCCATAACCGATGCCGCCCGGGAGGGCGCCCGGTACGGGGTGATCTATAAAACCGACCCAAACACTGGCACCCGGCTCCCTCCCATCTCTCTGAGCCCCAGTATCGAGCAGACGGTAACCGGTATTTTGACTAACGCTTTGCAGCCGGGTTCCTTTGACGTCCAGGTGGTGGACAATCTTGGGTACCAAACCGGTGAGGCGGGACAAGATCTGACGGTCATCGTGACCTATAACAACGTTTGGGACCTTTTGGGGGGATTTATACCCCAACTGCAAAATATAACCCTGACATCCCAGCATACAATGAAATGCGAGTGAGCCATGAACTTTCCAAAAGGAATTCCTCTTATCTTGATGGCCGCCGTGGTCGGACTGGTGGCAAGTTACTCGGTTTACAGTTACGTCAACATGAAGGTTGCGGGCTCAGTTAAGCCCACCAGCCCAGTGGTAGTGGCCTCGAACGAAATCGCTCCAGGCACAGCAATCTCGACCGCTCAGGTGAAAGTCATGGCCTGGCCCCGGGAATTAATCCCGGCAAAGGCCACGACCTCGATTAATGCGGTGCAGGGCCGGGTGGTACTCCTGCCCATAGCCAAAGGCGAACCGGTGCTCCTGAGTAAACTGGCTCCAGAGGGCTCGGGCTCTGGCCTGGGCTCCATGCTGGATGAAACCAAACGGGCCTTCACCGTGCGGGTGGACGATGTCTCGGGAGTGGCCGGATTCATTAAGCCAGGGGACCATGTGGATGTGTTGGCGCAGATGCCGACGCAGGATGCCAAGGAGTTCTTTTCCAAAGCCATCTTGCAGAACATTGTGGTTTTGACAGCCGGCATTACCTCGGAAGAGACCTCAGATAAAAAGGACAAAAGGCCGACACCCGTGACTACCGTCACTTTGGAATTGAGCCTGGAACAGGCGGAGATACTGAACCTGGCCAGCAATCAAGGCAAGATCAGGTTGGCTCTCAGGAACCGCCTCAATCTGGCGAGTCTTACGACCCAAGGGGTAGCTACCTCCGATTTGTTAGGCGGAAGCAGCCGGGCCAAACCGGAAAAATTGCCGGTGGAGGCGAAAAAAGCTCCCTCCATAGAGGTTATCAAGGGGCTGGATCGCACCGAAGCAACTCTCTAAGATCGATTTAATGAATGATGTTTTTTAGCCACCCAAACCGAGTTACAGGAAGAGATTAGTTACCGGCTGGCGGCATGGAGGGAACGGAACATGTCTATAGACACATTAAACGTATCGGTACTTTTTGGGACTGGCATCGCCTATCCCCGCCTCGCAATGATGTTGGAAACCCTTGACGTACTGCAAGTTCCGTCTGAAGCCACGAACCCCATGGATTTTCTCGCTGACCAGAAGGCGATGGAAGCGGATGCGATCATGGTGTTCTTAAATGGCGAACCGGCCCCCCCCGCATGGCTGGGAAAGCTGACTCAAACCCGCCCTCAGACCACGGTGCTCTTATGTGCTGAGAGTCGTGAACAGGAATACTTGATCCGGGCCATGCAACTGGGGGTCAGGGAGTTTCTCCCCCTGCCCCTGGTCCGGTCCGACCTGGAGGCGGCTCTGGAACGGGTGCGGGTCACCAAGAAAACCACGGCGGCAAGGCCCGCCAAGCCGGGAAAGATGGTAGCGGTGATGGGGAATAAAGGCGGGGTTGGGACCACCACGGTGGCGATCAATCTGGCCGAGGCCATGGGTAAGTTGCTATCGGAGCGTGTAGCCCTGGTGGATCTGGGCCGGCCCTTTCCGGATATCGCCAATTTCCTGGACCAGGAGGTTCTCTTCAACATTTGCAATATTATGGAAAACACCGCCGACTTCGACCAGTCATATTTCCAGAAAGTAATGCAGCCTTATGGCGATAACTTGTCGATTCTCCATGGCATCCCCGAATTCAAAAAACAATATTCCATGAGTCTGGATGGCCTGGACAAAACGTTTGCCTTGCTACGGAATTCCTTTAAGTGGATGATGGTGGATCTCGGTCACATGATAGATGAGGTCTATCTCAAGGTTTTTAGCGAGGCCGACCAGGTTCTCCTCCTGACCGGGGTTTCGGTGCCGGACCTGCGCAATTTGAGGAAGTTATTGCAATTACTGCAGGAAGTGGACCCAAGTCTGGAGCGCATCAACTTTGTAGTCAGCAGGTATGAGAAAGGGGATAGCGTAGGACTGGCTGAACTGCAAAAGCTGATCCATAAGCCAGTTTTTGCCACTCTCCCCACCGATTATCATTGCGCCCACGAAGCGTCCAACCAGGCGGAAACGCTTGGCAAAGCGGCCCCCAAATCCAAACTTTTCGCCGGCTTGAAGATGATGGCAAAAAAACTGGCTGAACAAGATCAGGTTAATAATGCCGCCAATAATGGGAATCGTCCGAGTCGCCGGTTCTGGTTGTTTTAGGAAAGGACCAAAAAATGACCTCATTGGAATACCAAAAAAGAGTGCAGTCAGAGACCAATTCTCCCAATTCAGCCCTCGCCTTGGTTCGATCTGGCCAGGCACGGGAAGACCGCATCTACGCAGTCAAGAACCGGATTCACTATAGTTTGATGGAACATCTTGATTTGACCCTATTGCAATCTCTGGACGAGACCGCGAGGGCCAAAGAGATCCGGTCGGCACTGGATCATCTTTTGGCCGCGGAGGCTGAACCCCTCAACCTCACAGAGAAGATCCGGGTGATCAAGGAGATGGAATTCGAGATTTTGGGGTTAGGCCCGCTGGAACCATTGTTAGCGGATCCCACCATTTCCGATATCCTGGTCAACCGGCATGACCAGGTCTACGTGGAAAAGAAAGGGCGCCTGGAACTGACGGATATCCGTTTCCAAAACGACGAGCATTTAATGAGAATCATCACCAAGATCGTCAATGATGTGGGACGACGGGTAGATGAGTCAGCGCCGATGGTAGATGCGCGCCTGAAAGATGGCTCCCGGGTGAATGCCATCATCCCTCCCCTGGCCCTGGACGGGCCTATGCTCTGCATCCGGCGATTTTCCGTCCAACGCCCGAATCTCGACGATTTAATTGCTAAAGGCAGCCTCACCCATGTAATGGGGGAAGTGCTGAAAGCCATTGCGGTGGCCAAATTGAATGTGATTATTTCGGGCGGGACCGGGGCTGGAAAGACCACCATGCTCAATATTCTTTCCGGTTTCATTCCGGCGTCGGAGCGGGTCATCACCATCGAGGACTCAGCCGAATTACAACTGCAGCAAGAACATGTCTGCCGTCTGGAGACGAGGCCGCCCAACATCGAAGGCAAGGGCGAGATCACCCAGCGTGAATTGGTGCGCAACTGCCTGCGGATGCGGCCGGATCGGGTCATTGTCGGGGAGGTGCGGGGGGCAGAGGTCATTGACATGCTGCAAGCCATGAATACCGGCCATGATGGGTCTATGACCACGGTCCACGCCAACACTGCCCGTGATGCCCTCTTGCGTCTGGAAACCATGATCTCTCTCTCCGGGATTACCATTCAGGAAAAGGCCATGCGGCAGATGATCAGCTCATCCATCAATATCGTCATCCAATTGGTACGCCACAGTGACGGAGTCCGCCGGGTAGTGAATCTTTCAGAAATCACCGGAATGGAAAGCGGCGTGATCAGCATGCAAGATATTTTCACCTTCGACCGCCAGGGCATGGACGAGAAGGGACAAATTTTGGGCCGATTTATCGCCTCCGGGGTGCGTCCCCGGTTTGCTGAGCAGTTGCGGCTTTTTGGGGTGACGCTGCCGGACGACACCTTTAATCCTCCAGCCCAAGCGTTTCGGCCAACCCTGCGATAATAACCGGCAGGTAGAACAAGGCGGCAATCGCCTGGAGGTATTATGGCAGCTTTGACTTCCTTAGATCTCAAATTTATCATGGCGCTTGGCGGCATCGGGGCGGGAGTGGGCTTGTTGCTGGCCGGCCTTTATTTGGCCGTTTTAAAACCTCTGCAACGGCGGCGGCAGTTTCAACAACGCTGGCAGGGCAGCAAAAATGTTAAACAAGTTCGCAGCCAGATAGTTAAAGCCACTTCGGAGTTTAAAAAGGGAGTTGTTTCAACAGTAATGGGGAAACTTGCTGGTTGGGGAAAAATAGATAATTTACAAAATAACCTGCTCCAGGCGGATATTTTACTAAGTCCCGATGCCTTCCTCAGTATAATGGGCATCCTCGGCTGTTTAGGTTACCTCTTGGGGTCTATGAAACAGAGTTTTTATCTCAGTGTTGGATTAGCGGTGCTCTTGGGATACGCCCCATATTATTACCTGGGGATGAAAAAGCGCCGTAAGGTGGCGCGGATTGAAAAACAGATGCCGGAAGGCATGGAACTGCTGGCCAGGTCATTGCGGGCCGGTCATACGCTGCCTTCGGCCATGAATCTCCTGAGCGCCGAAATCGACGCCCCCTTAGGGACGGAAATCGGCATTGCCTATGAGGAGCAGCGATTAGGCCTGGGCCTGTCCAAGGCCCTGCGGCGTATGGGGGAACGGGTGGCCAGCCGGGACCTGTGGTATTTTGTTACCGCGGTCTTGATCCAGACCGAATCGGGTGGCAACCTGGCGGAAATTATGGAAAACATCGGCCAAATCGTCCGGAACCGCCTAAATCTGAAAGGAAAGGTCCAGGCGCTCACGGCCGAGGGACGTTTTTCTGCCATCATCTTGTTGCTTTTACCGCTAGTCGTCTTTGCAGCCATGTTCTTCATGAACCGCAGTTACATTATGACCTTATTCGAGGACCCAATGGGAACTAAGATCCTGGGAGCTGGGGTCGTCAGCATGCTTTTAGGCGCCTTCTGGATGAAAAGAATGGTCAAGATCAAGATTTAGGGGAATAAAAGGAAAGATGAGATGAGCAACTCTATTTACCTCTTGGGCTCCTTGGTGGGTGCGGCGTTTATCAGCGCCGCCATGCTCACCCATGGCCTGTTCACCTATACCTATAACCGGCGGGTTTTAAAAGAGAGGTACGGGAGATCTGACGGCAAAAAAGACCAGAGATTCAGATTAGCCGAGACTTCTTTTAAACAACGCTTTCTGGTGCGGCTCTCTTCTTTGGGCAAGTTCGCCGTAAAAGACCAGGCGGGGGTTTCTTCGTTGCAGTCGCTCCTGGCGCGGGCCGGTTTCCGGCATCCCTCCGCCCCGGCGGCTTATTTCGGCTTGCGCGCCGTGGCCGCGCTCGCTCTTCCCATCCCCTATTTGTTATTGACCATGTGGCAAGGAAAGTTTGCTCCAATCAACATCTTAGTCTCCTTATTATTCGCGGCGGCAGGATATTTTGGCCCCTCTTATGTACTGAAGATTTTGGTGCGCCGGCGGCAGGATCGCATCGACCGGGCCCTCCCCGACTTGCTGGACCTGATGACAGTCACCATGGAGGCAGGATTATCCTTGCAGGCGACCATCAACCGGGTGTCCGAAGAAATGCGCAGCATAGCTCCGGATCTCTATGTGGAGTTGCAAATCACCAGTGCCGAACTGCGTGCCGGTATCCCGCGCTATCTGGCCTTGAAGAATTTGGGGACCCGCACCGAGGTCCAGAGCCTTAAATCTCTGGTGGCCATGATGGTCCAGTCGGACAAGATGGGGGCCAGCATTGCCCAAGGGCTGCGTACCCATGCAGAATATATTCGCACCCAACGCAACCAGAAAGCAGAGGAAATAGCCGCCAAGCTGCCGGTCAAGATCCTGTTTCCCATGATGCTTTTCATTTTGCCCGCCCTGTTTATCGTCATAATTGGACCGGCGGCGCTTAAAATAAGCTCGACCCTGTTTAAATAAGGGCAGGGTAGATAAGGATGCGGCGATGGTGATGCAGTTGCGGCTGAGCCGCAAAGGTCATGATGACACGACCCATTTGGGGCTAAGTCCGGGATAGGATTGGCGCTGGGTATGATAATAACTGCCAACAGGGCTAACGATCATGAATCGTTTCCCCTTATAGGAGGATGAAATGAAGACCAGAAAAATTCTTACTTTTCTTAGAGACCAAAAGGGCATAGCGGTTCCCATCACCGCCATCTGTATTGTGATGCTCTTGACCATTGTGGCCGTAGTAATAGACCTGGGCCGTCTCTATGTAATCAAGGCCGAACTCCAGAATGCCGCGGATGCCGGGGCCAGCGCCGGCGCCCAGGCTTTGTTAATCAACCCGGATAATCCGAGCGCCCAGGGCTTGTTCAGGTTTCCAGCCCAATACGCCTCAACGACGTCCACCGGAGCGATAGTTCCCGCCTCATGGCAGCCATTCTCCAGCCCCCGAATGACAGTCTCAGATGGAGTTATCACCCTTGAAGTCTTTGGGGATAACTTCTTACCCGGGACCAGGGTCGCCGGGCAGCCGTCTATCATCCTGGCTGCACTTCCCCCCATGCCGGTAGAGCAGACCCTCACCTCCTGCGACTATGCCCGGGCCGCAGCCCGCCACACTGTCGAGGCCAATAAGACCGAAGGCGATAATCTTTCCATCAACGATGCCGATATCGATCTCGGTGTCTGGAAACAAGACTCAACCACCAATGAATGGGTGTTTACCGCCACCTCTTGTACAAGCAGCACCAATGCCGTCAAAGTGGTAACTCGCAGGGACGACACGGTAAATGGGCCAGTTAACCTGATCTTTTCCCAGATCCTGGGAATCAACTCCACGGAGTTATCGGCCCAATCTATTGCCATGCTGGGGTGGGTTAAGGGAATTCCGGCGGGGAAAGGCACCTTTCCCCTGGCCATTGGGGATACCTACATGCCGTCCCCGGGAGAAGAGCTCCTGGTGACCTTCAATTCCAACAACACCCAAACCGGCTGCTGGCAAACCTTTGGCGATCCCTCCACCTCCGCCAACGACCTCAAAAACTTGGTCAATGGCACCACCACTTCCCCGGCGGTTAAATGCGACGATTACATCAACGTTACCAATGGAGTGGTTGCGTCGGTCATTCAAGAGGTGGAGGAAGTGTTCGAGGCGGTACAAAATGGTGTCGCTACTCATGATGGGGAATGGACCGTGATTTTACCGGTGATCAGCTCTGAATCCAATTACGTCGGGGCTAAGAAAGTGAAAGGCTTCTGCGCCTTCCGGATCACTGAGGTGAATGGTCCCCCCGTCAAGACCATCAGGGGTACAGTAATCGGTGGCTATATTGTCCCGGATGCGGAACCCGGCGGACCGAATTATGGCCTCAAGGCAGGCATCGCAAAACTGGTGAAATAGCGGCTGAGGTCCGTTGGCTGTCTCCTCCCGGGACTTGGGCGGGATGGCGGCGGACCGGAGCCGAGAAGATTGGGATAGCAATAATATCCTGTAACCTGTCGGAGAGCAAAATAACTGGCAACCATTGCCCTGGGAGACTCACTTGGCTACGCAGAGAAATACCAACTGCTCAATAACCCAAGGAATTGATGGGTGGCGATCCGTGTACTCATGGGCCGGGTATCAGGAGAACTTCGTTGATTCGATCGACCCTTTTAGCCGCAAGGTTAGCCAGTTATCAGCCCTGATGACCCGAAAAGACCCGCAGACGGCCATACACCAGCAGAGGGTGGCCCAACTTTCTGTCCGCATAGCCCTGAAGATGCATCTGCCCGCAGAGCAGGTCGCCGGTGTGTGGCTGGCCGGGATTATTCATGATATCGGCAAGATAGCGGTTCCAGGGCATATCTTGACCAAGCCTGGCAAGCTTACCGCCACCGAGACATCTTTGATGCAAGCCCATGCTCTATCAGGATATAAGATCCTTGACATGATGGACTTTCCACAGCGCGTGAGACAAACGGTGTTACAGCATCACGAGAGAATGGATGGTTCTGGATATCCCTCATGTATAAAAGGGAAAACCCTGCTTTTGGAATCCAGAATCTTAGCCGTGGCCGATGTCTTCGATGCAATGCGGACACACCGGCCTTATCGGACCGCCCTCACCCTGGGTCAAACCCTTGAGGAAATCGTGCCTCACAGCAATGTACTTTATGATTCTCAAGTCGTGGATACGATTGTAGATCTCTCCTTCGTTGGTCATAGTTCTAACCCTTTACCACTCTTGGGCTCCGGGGCGATAAAAAAATGCCTCCGCCAATACGTCATATGGGGAAAGATAGACGCAGCAATAGGATGGGGAACTGATCCTAACCTGACAGCATCTGAGTATTTACCTGGAATTATTAATTATAGCGATTTTTTAGAGGTGACTTTACCATGGCAAATGTACTGATTATCGATGACAATGAGATTTTTTGCGAGATGCTATCGGAAATGGTGAAGGACCTTGGACATGAGGTCAGCTGTGTGTACACCATCAAAGCTGGACTCGAAGCAACCGCCTCTGGGGAATTTGAGATAGTATTTCTCGATGTGCGACTCCCCGATGGAAACGGGTTGGATGTACTCCCAAACATCAAGGGAACGCCGTCGGCTCCTCTAGTGATTATCATCACCGGAGCTGGCGACCCGGATGGGGCGGACCTGGCATTAAAAAACGGTGCCTGGGACTATATTGAAAAGCAGACTTCGATCAAGCAAATTATGCTCCCCTTGGCGAGGGCCGTACAATATCAGCAGGAAAAAAAGGGGCGAGGTCCTTCAAATAATATTCAGGAAGAAAAACAGGGTAAAATTATCGGTTTTGTGGGTGCGAAAGGTGGTGTCGGTACTACTACCGTAGCAATAAATGTGGCTACTGTATTGGCTCAAAAAAAGAAAAATGTCATAGCTGTTGAATTAAAGCTTGGTATCGGCACATTCTCTTTGATAATGAACCAGTCTCCGACATATAACCTTTCAAATTTACTGGAGTTGGAGTCTGAGTATCTAAATCAAACTACTTTAAATAATTATTTGCATAGTTCCATACCGGGCCTACGAATTCTTTTTGGTCCGCAAAAGGCCAGTGAAATTAAGGAAATTTCCCCCGAGCAGGTTGTGTCTGTGATTAAGGGTCTCGCCGGTCTGGCGGACTACCTGTTAATTGATTTGCCTTCTGATTTTTCTGAAGCAAGCCGCGCCGCAGTTAAATGTTGCGATTACGTTATTTTAGTTGCCGAACGTGAACAATTCTCTGTGAGATCTGGGAAGCATGTTATGGAATTATTAACTGCCTGGGGAGTAAGTAAAAACTTAATAAGGGGAGTAATCACTACTCGCATAATTCTGCCAATGATGATGAAAATTGAAAATATCAAATCGCACCTCGATTGTGAAATTCTTGGCATTATTCCATTCTCAGAGGAAGCTTGTTCTATGAGTCAGATATCAGGGCAACCTATTGCACTTTTTCAACAAAATAACATCGCAGCTATAAGCCTGATCGAGATAGCTGATAAACTCGCCTAAAAAGTTTCTCCCCGTTGCGCCAAAAGGACGTATAGGGAGAAGGAGATCTTGACAGATTTGGCAGGGAAAATGGGGAGGGACTTCCTCCTCCCGGATCATCATGACCGGTCCGGAAATTTTCAATTTTTCGGGAGGATTTCCGATTCAAGCCTTATTTGCAAAGGTTCGGATATACGAGCGATAGGCAAAAATTAGCGGAAGGGCGTAAACTAGTAATTTTAGCCGCTATCTATCGAAGGGGTCGGCTTGGCCAACTTTTAGAAAGATACCTTTCCCCATCGGAATTTGTGCTACCATACCTTCCACAAAACAATTCGCGCTCAAAATAAGAAAAGGTTTGGGATTTAAGCTCGGTGGAAATGCTCCCCAAACCATTAGTTGACTATGGGCCAAGGCGACCGCATAATCTGGGTAATTTATCTAGAGGGGCGTGATCTAACCCGTCCTCCTGGGCGCCAGACCTTGCGCCAACCGAAGCATATCGCCTCTTTTTATCTCTATGAGCGCAACTAAAGCTAAGGTGTGTGGTTTCCGATGCAGTCCACATTGGTGCCAACCTGCAATGAAGAGAAATATCTGTCGCAACTCCTCCACGACCTTCGGAAGCCGCCGCCGCGAGCCGGCAAGCACCCACAACTGAGATCAAACCCATGCGCCTGAAGAAATCCTGGCTCTGGCTGCTGGCAGCCAGTATCGTTCTGAGCCTGGCCCTGCCCTTGGCGCTGGGAGGGTTGGGCCAGTTTAAACTCCTGGACCGCCTCTCATGGTGGGCGGCCCTCTTATTTACGCTGCTGATGCTGGTTAGCTGGTGGTTCAATTCCTGGCGTATCCGCATGCTCATGAAGGTCGGCGGACACCGGATGAGTTGGCGTGAGGCGGTTTTGACCACAGCCTCGGCCGAATTTGCCGGGGTTGCTACTCCCGGGGGAGTGGGCATGCCCGCCACATACATATTCCTATTCCACCGCCTGGGGGTAGGGGTTCCCGAGGCCGCCGGCCTGGAGGGCCTCATCCTGGTGACCGATCTGGTATTTTATATTACGGTGATGCCCCTGGCCGCGCTCATCCTGTTGTTCGAGGTCGGGGCCCAACCTGATGCGCTGCATCTGGTGGCGGTGGTCTTGCTTGTGGTGGTGGGAGCCGCGGCGATAGTCTGGAACCTCGGGCGTCACTATCGCCGGATCTGCATCGGCATTGGCCGCCAGATGGGCAAGGTGCCCCGGCTGGCCCGGTACCGTTACCGCCTGGCCCGGGCCACGGTCCAGTTTGTCCGGTGCTTGCGCCTCTTACAGAAAATGTCATGGCCCCAGTATGCGGCCCTCTATCTGATTACTTTGGGCTATTGGCTGCCCCGCTACCTGTTATTGATTTTAATCATCCTCCTGGTGGGCCAAGCGGTGCCTTCGTCTTACCTGTTTCTCGTCCAGGGGGCGCTGAATCTGGGGAGCCAAATCTTGCTCATGCCCGGGGGCGGCGGCACGGTGGATGCGGGTTATGCGGCCTTTCTCAGCCCTTACCTGGACCGGGAGACCCTCGCCTTTACCCTGTTGGTATGGCGAACTTATACCTTCTACTGGTTTTTGATCGTCGGCGGCCCCATCTTCTTGTTTAAGACCGGGCAGGTGGCGCACGATCTTATCAGCCAAAGAAGTTCAGGGCGATAGCCAATTATAGCTGTACCTGCTTGCCTCTGCAGATAGTCCACCAACAATTATCCGCGTTTTTCTGACTTCTTTTCCTTCCTGCTTCATGAATCGTCCTTATATTAAAGTTTAGGGCCGCCGCTTCTAAGAAATCAAGATTGCGAGGATAATTTATGCGTGCCGGAAGGGTTTGCCTCATCATTATATTGTTGGTCCTGGGTCTGGCGCCGGGTGCGCTCGCCGCCGCTCCGACCACGATTGCCGCCGCCCCGGAGGTCCGGGAAAACCTGGAATATCAAATAAGCCTGGGTCCGTGGTCGGATGTGGCCCGGGTCCACCTGGTTTTCAAAGAGTTGAAGCCGGGACATTACCTGGCAGAGTTTTCCGGCGCCGCCCAGGGGATGTGGAAGTTGTTGAGCCGGTGGCTGCCCGAACGTTATCAGACTGAGCTGGTTTACCGGGATGGGCGTCTGCAACCCGTGGTGTATCGAGAAGAATTCGAGGAGGGCGGGCAAAAAGTCCTGAAGGAGTACCGGTTCGACTATGACCAAAGCCGGCTGACTCTTTGGCGCCAGTCTGGCGGCGGCGAGAAAATCAAGGAATGGGAAGTTCCCTTAACTGGCCCGGTCTACGACCTCTTGAGCCTGTTTTATAACGTCCGGTTAGACGCCCTGGGACCGGCGCCCGGCGGCTCCTGCCTGCGGGTAATGATCCTGCCGGACCCCAAACCCCGGGAGTTGGTCTTTTGCATCGGCGACGTAACCGACGAGGGGCTCAAGGTGATGGTGGACAGTGCCTCGGCGAGCGCGGGCGAAGCAGATCAGTATTTTATGTTTCTCAACCCGGATCGGGTCCCCACCCAGGCCTGGACCCGGGCAGGCATCTTGGGCAAGCTCACGGGGCGCTTGTTGAACCCCGGCGAGATCAAGAAGGCGGGGCTGTTGGGTCTGCCCGCCTCCGCGGCTCCCGTCCCCAAGGCCCCGCGTTGAGGATCTCAGCCCCTTGAAAACCCGAGCCCGCCTGGCCGGGGCCACCTGGGCCCAGGCCGGCAAAAATCTGTAATGAGGCTGGCTCTAACCTATATAATTGACGTGGTTCAGGAATTTTTGATTTCCCCTCCGGTTTAGGATATATTTGCCCCCGATGAGACGCCTCAATCCTATTCACGGGCTGACCCTGCTCTTCCTCATCGGGCTGTTCTTTTTAGTTCTCTTTTTTCGGCACCAGATTCCTCTGTGGCGATCGCTGCTCTGGCGTTATGCCCTGGGGGCAGGCGTCCTCCTGGTCTTGAAATGGGGCTCCGACCGAGAAGTGGGGGGCCGGGCCGGCAGGTTTATTAACGATTTTTCCCCTATCTTTTACATTATCCTCATCTACCAATCCCTCGGTGATCTGAGCCAGTATCTCCGCCCCGACGTTGATCCTCAGTTGATCCGCATCGATTTCCGGCTCTTTGGCGTCCATCCAACGGTGTGGCTGGAGCGTTGGATCGTTCCCTGGCTCACCGGCGTTCTGTCCGTGGCTTATTTAAGTTATTTTTTCCTGCCGGCCAGACTAGTTCATACCCTCTATGTGAAGAATTCCGGGCGGGATTTCGATCTGGCGGTCTTTGTCCTGCTCCTATGTTGGTACCTGTCTTTCGTCGGCTACATGTTCTTTCCGGCGATTGGCCCGCGGTACACCCTGGCCCACCTCCAGTCGGTTCCCTTAAACGGCGGTTTTATTGCCGATTCCGTGAACCATCTGATAAATTTTGTGGAGGGTAACAAACGGGACTGCATGCCCAGCGGCCACACCGCCATCGCCCTCCTCGTCTTATTTCTCTCCTATCGTTACGCCAGGCTCCTCTTCTATCTCTTTTGCCCCATCGTCGGCGCCCTCATCCTCTCCACGGTCTACCTGAGGTATCATTATGTCATCGATATCTTCGCCGGAGCGGCGTTGGCAGTAGGGTGCGGCATCATTGGCCCTCGACTGTACCGATGGTGGCAGGCGGGCGGCGGCCGGGAAAAGAGAGAGGCTTGATGAACCGTATAGATATGGGATGACGCAAAAGACGGGCTGGGCTTTGGTTCCCACCGTATATCCCTACAACCCTTTCTTTGAAAAATGCCAGACTCATTTTGACGTGAAGCTGTGACAAATCCAACCAGAGTAAAAGGAGATAATTCTTAATGTTCTTCCCAATCGGTGATGATGACACTGCTCGCAGAACTGTTCCGCTGGTCACCTATGCCTTGATCGCTCTGAACGTCCTGTTTTTCTTGGTAGAACTGAGTGGCGGTGACGCTTTTATTGTGAAGTGGGCTTTCGTTCCCAGCCGCTTCCTGTCCAATCCCTTCGGTGATTTTCCGACGCTCTTCACTTCCATGTTCATGCATGCCGGCTGGCTTCACCTGGGAGGCAACATGCTTTATTTATGGATCTTCGGTGATAATGTGGAAGACCGTTTCGGGTCCATAAGGTTCATAATCTTTTACCTGCTCTGCGGGCTTGCGGCAACTTTTGCACAGTTGGCTTTCAGCCTAGGATCAAACGTGCCGAATTTGGGAGCCTCGGGGGCCATTGCGGGGGTGCTCGGCGCTTACATTTTGCTGTTCCCACAGGGAAGGGTCAGAGTATTGCATGGCCAACAAGTGATTCACGTGCCCGCCCTGATAGTCATTGGGATGTGGATCGTTCTGCAGCTTTTTAGCGGCATCGGGTCCATTGCCAACACTGCGCAGACGGGTGGCGTCGCTTACATGGCACACATCGGCGGATTTGTAGCGGGATTTTTGTTGACCTTTTTGTTTCGTGGGAGTCGCGGGGCGCAGGCGCCGGGCTGAATCGCGACGATGGTTGATCATCATTGACGAATCGAGGCTGAAGGCGGGATGCGCTTTGCTTTCCCGCCCTACGTTGGGCTGGCGGCCAAATTGCGGCAGGCGACCTGGCATTAAGACCTGCGCCTGCTTACCCCGCCGTGATCATCCCCCAGGCGGTCTTCAGATAATCCTTCAGAGTAATAAAGACCACGTCTTGGGGGAGGGGCACCTGGCCGGGAAATGGGCGGGAATAGACTTGGACCAGGGTGTGATGCAGGACATGCTCTCGGGAATCATTGTGCGTCAGGAATAGGAAGACCTTTTCCAGGACCCCGTCGCTCTGCAAGTTGCGCGTTTTGACTGCGCGTTCCTCCCATTCCCCTTCGATTATGAGATTGCCATGTTCGATAAGCTGAGAGTTGTGCTGGACTAAGGAGCCCAAGAAGTAGGAGAGCAGAAAAGAGATCCCCACCTCCGGGTGCGTCAGGCCAAAGACGCGACACGACCCCCAGCCAATGCTCCCGAGAAAGAAGAGCCAGACCAGGGGGGAGACCAGGGCCAGCCACAGGCGAAAGTGGCTCTCAACGCGAGGTTGGGACAGCAGTCTTATCGTGGTGACCAGCTGCAGAAAGATGTTGCCGAAGACGATTTCCATCAGGTTGTAGAGACGGCGGAGGGGCTTGGGCTCAATGTTACCCCAGGGATGGAACTCTGTGTCATTCCAGGTGTGTACCTCGGCGTGGTGGGAGCCATGCACCAGACGGTAGACCTGGGGGTCGGTAATCAGCATAAAGCCAAACAGGTAGTAAAAAAGGTCGGATGGCATGCCTGGCACATACTTGTGCCAGGACTCATGCATCAAATAACCCACCCAGGAGAACAACCAGGCGCCCGGAAAAATCATGAAAAACAGGGACCACCACCCCAGCAGTTGGAAGGCGTAGGGGATCAGAAAGAGGTAGAGGGGCCAGGCCAGAAGACAGACGTAAAACTTCCAGGCCTGCCGACGGATTCGTCTCTGGTCGATATACTCCACCCCATCCCTCTTGATCATTCCAGGTTTTCCCTTTTCTGCAAAAACTTTCTAGGGCTCGCCGGTTAGGTTGCCGCCCCGACAAATGGCTGGGGCTTCTTCAGGCCTTTGAGATAACGGTAGCGGTAAGATAGGTTGATGCCGGCGTACGTCAGACAACCGCGCAGACTCCGTTTCCATGGGCTGATGCCAAAAAACCGTTTGAGCATGGCGTCGAAGGAATAGGTCTGCCGGTTCAAGCGGGCGTAACCGCTCAGGAGCTCGTCAGCCGTCATGCCCTTCGGTTGATAGAGGAGGGTGTCAGGAGGATAGCCGCGCAGCCACCAGTCAGGCTCAAATAACCGGCCTTCGCTCAACAACCGCGCATATAACCGGGTTCCCGGAAGCGGTTGGAGAAGCCGCAGTTGGACACAATCCAGACGGCCTTTGACGATAAACTCATAGGTCTGGTCGAACACATCCTTGTTTTCGTGATCGGAGCCGAAAACAAAGGCGCCGAGGATGCTGATCCCTTCGCCATGGAAGCGGCGCATGGCCTCAAAAAAATCGATCTTCAGGTTCTTGATTTTTTTCATCTCATGCTGCGTGTCTTTCTGGACCGATTCGAATCCGAGCAAAAGTCCCTGGCACCCCGAACGCCGCATCAAATTCAGCAGTTCCAGATCCTCAGCTAACGACACGGTCCCCTGCCCCATCCATAGCCGCTTCAGGGGGATCATGGCCGTAAACAGCTTTTTCGCCGCCTCCCGGTTCAGTCCCAGGGCATCATCGACGAAGAAGAACTGAGAGGCATCAAGAGATTCAATTTCGGCAATCACCTCGTGAGGCGGCCGGACTCGATATTGTTGGCCCGAGGTCAGGGCACTGCAACAGAATTCGCAATCGTACGGACAGCCGCGGGAGGCCTCGATGCCAATATGGAGAGAAGCGGCACCCCGATGTTTGGGTCTGGGGAAGAGATCCCGCCGCGGGATCGGCAGGCCGGCGAGGTCGGCCTTTTTCCCGCTCCGATAGAGTCTTTGCAACTGCCCCGAGGCGGCATCAGCCACCACCTGCGGCCAGACACCCTCCGCTTCTCCCACTACCACCGCGTCGGCATGTCTTAGCGCTTCCTCAGGCAATAAGGTGGGGTGTATGCCTCCCATCACCACCTTCACCCCCTGGCGGCGATACGTGTCGGCGATATGATAGGCCCTGGGCACCAGGTCGGTAATGACGGTGATACCCACCAAATCCACCGCTTGATTGAGATCATCGGGAGCAAAAAGTTCATCGACGATGGTAATGGTGTGGCCCGGCGGGGTCAGCGCCGCGAGCAGTGGCAGATTTATCCGCAGTAGCCTGAAGCTGCTTGAGTCTTCATGTTGTTTGTGGGGGGCGATCAGCTTTATGTTCACATTTACACCTTGAGGGAATCACTAAAATCCGTAGGGTGCGTCTCACGCGCCATTCTTAGTGCGTAAGACGCACCCTACAAAGGGAAATTACCTTTTTGAGTGCAGGTTGGTATTAGGGGCTGGGCAATCACTTGCTCTCTTCCCATTTGGTAGCCATGATGCCCAAGGCGAAGACCACGGCCGCGAAAACCCCAATTATGGCGGCGTAACGCAGGGCGGCCATGTTGTCGTCAAATATCATGGAGGCCCGCAGGCCCTCATTGACGTAATACAACGGCAGTACCCTGGCGAAGGTCTCCAAAAAGCCCGGCATCATCTCGATGGGGAAGAAGCTCCCCGACAGGAACATCATGGGGAACACGATGGCGTTGGCGGCGGCGACGGCGCTCTGGGCTTCCTGCACAAAGCGGGTGAGTATCATGCCGATGCCGACGAAGGTGAAGACGTCGAGCAAAAGGAACCCCAGGAGCCAGAAATTTATATGGAGGTCAACGTGAAACACCCAGTAGCTCACCAGCAGCATGGCAATCGTGGAGATAATGGCGAGCATGAACTGGTACACGATATTCGACAGTATCCAGTCGGTGCGCGTGATGGGCGTGGTGGACAGCTTTCTGATGATTCCCTTCTGCAACAGCTCCGTGTTCATGTTCACCGTGCCGAACAGGGAGGCGATCATCACCGCCATGGCGATGACGCCGGGGATGAAGAACTCGATAAACCGGTACTTCTGGTCGAGGATCGAGGTCTCCTCCCACCGGTAGAACGGCGGCTTCCCGGACATCCGCTGGTTCATCCCCGCAAACTCCATGTTCAGGTATTCCATCTTCGTCTTCACCGAAGTAGAGCTGGGATCGTAAATATACTTGAGAATAACGGAAGCATCGTGGGACTTGAGGTCAGACCGTTGATTGTACAAGGTTTCAAAGTCTTTGGGAATAACCAGGATGAGGTTCAGCTTGTGTTTCCTGGCATACTCTCTGGCGTCGCTGGCGGGATCGACCTCAATTATCTTGAAGCTCCCGTTGAACTGCAGGGTCTTGATGAAATGCGCCGAGATGGGGGTGTGATCGAGGTCCTGCACGTAAAGGTCTAAGCCCAATTTGTCCCGGTCCAGAAAAATGGTGCCGAACACGAGAATCAGGATAATCGGGAAAGCCAGCGTGAAGAACATCGCAGTCCTCTCCCGGTAGAAGGTCTTGATCTTTAAAACGAGATTGGCGTTGATGACGCGCAGTTTCATCCCACCTCCCCGTCCTCGGCCGAACCTGCGCGGAGCGCCTCGCCGGTGAGTTTCAGGAAGACCTCTTCGAGGTTGGGCCGGCGAACATCCAGGCTGAGGAACGACCCTCCGGCGTCCTTAATGGCATTGAGGGTCTTCAGGATGTCTTCCGTGTGTTCCACCCTGACCTTGAGGTCCTGGTGATTGTCCTGGAACGGCTCGAAGCCCATCTTCCGGATGATCTCAATGGCGTTGGCATCGACGCTCTGCAGCGTCAGGACCAGATAATTCGTGTTGTTTTCTATGAGTTCGGCGGGGGAGCCCGTGGCGATTATCTTCCCCTTCGATATGATGGCCACTGTGTCGGCCAGAATCTCCGCTTCCTCCATGTAGTGCGTGGTCAGAAATATCGTCTTCCCCTGCTGCTTCAGGCCCAGCAGGACTTCCCACACCTCGCGCCGGGCGCGGGGGTCTAGCCCGGTGGTCGGCTCGTCGAGGAACACGACCTCGGGGTCGTTGACGAGGGCAATGGCGATACCGAGGCGCTGCTGCAACCCCCCGGAGAGGTTTTTATACTGCTCTTCGGCCTTGTCCTTGAGGTTTACGAGTTCTATCAGCCCGTCGATATCGGCGTTTCGGCGGAGGCGCCTGGCGCGGGAGAATAGCCGCGAATAGAACTGCAGGGTTTCCCGAACCGTTATCCGGTCAAAGGAGCTGAAGTCTTGCGGGAGGACGCCGATCCGGGGGACAATGGCGCGCTTCTTTTTGGTGACGTCCATCCCGAGAAGTCTCACCTTTCCCGACGTGGGCCGGCGGATCATATCGATGATCTCGACGGTAGTGGTCTTGCCGGCGCCGTTTGGCCCCAGGAAGGCGAAAACCTCGCCTGTCCTGACCGTAAACGAGATGCCGTTGACTGCCAGCAAATTTCCGTAGCGCTTCGTCAGGTTCTCGACTTCGATGGCGTGTTCAGCCGGTTTTGCCATGGATTCCACTTTGCCGCTGCAGGGCACAGAGATTCTTTTCAGGTGCTGCGAAACTCTTTTTTCAGGCTCAAACCAAAGTTAAGCACTAAAACCCCCCATGTTGTGCTTTACAGGGAAAAATCCCGGGGGAAAGCGATTTTCCCATGCGGAGACCTGAAAAAAGTTCCGCCGCTGGCCCCGGGGCTTTCTACTTGGCAGCCACCAGTTCTAAAAGAAGTTTCTTTATGGCCTCAAACCGGCTACTGGCTATCTTGCCGGATGCGGCAAATCTAACGATGCCATTTTTATCGATAATGACAAAATTACTGTCATTATCTCTCATCCGGTACGCCGCAAACATGCCTCCGGTCCAATCCCCGTAAATAGTTACCTTCAGCTTGGCGGAGGTTTCATTTAATTTTTCTTTCCAGGTTGTTACCGCGGTTGCCTCCATGGCATTGACGACCAGCAATCTGTAGAGTTGATTTTGAATATTTTGGGGTTGCGCGGCGTAAAGCGCATCCAGATAACGTGATAAGGGTTCGTTCACTTCGACGGTATCTCTGGTGGCATAAAACAAGACGACAACCTTGCCTCTGAGCATGTCGAGGGAGAGCTTTTTATTATTTCCGGATTCCAGTGAGAAAGATGGGGCCGGCTCACTTGTGGCTAAAATAGCCTGCGCTCCGGTTGGCGCCAGAACCCCAACCAGGGCTGCCGCGACCAGGACGGATTTAGCCATAGCCTGCCATAAGTTCCGAGATAGATTCTTGACGCGCATTTCTGAACCTCCTGTAGCAGAAATATCTGAGGCCATTAAGAAAGCCGGACTGCCGCTTCTCCTCCCAGCCCGCGCCGAGCCCGGAGCCTATCTCCGGGAGTGCGGCTCACTCCGAAACCCAATGCAGCCGCAGACCCCGAACGTGCATGAGGGAGCGGCCTTGTTCGTCCAGCCCTCTGGCGTCCCAGGTTTGGCCGGTCTCATCCTGCACCCGCCGGCGGGCCTCCACGGTTATCCGTTCCCCCACCCGGCAGGGCCGCAAAAACCTCATCGCCCCGATCTCCACGGGAAGCATGGAGCGCTGCTCCGCCGGGTCCATGGCCACGATGGAAAAGAAGGTTAACTGCATCAGGGCTTCGAACAGGTAGGGAGAGTATTGGTACCGAGCGTTCCGCAGATGGGCGAAATCACCGGCCTCTTGATAGATGATTCGGCCCCGGGCCACCCCCGGAGCGGCGCCGTCCAACAACTCTATTACCCGATACCTGCCCTTGAGGCCGCTCCGTTTTTCGTACCAGGCCAGCACCTGGGCCTGATCCATGGGGGGCGTTTGCAGTTCGTCCCGCCGGACCGGAAAATCCGCCATATCCTCCCCGAGATCGCCTCCCCCGCCATCGAGGAGCACCTGGCCCTGGCAGTCCGGGGTGAAACGGTCCGTCAATCTGCCGGTGGGGGAGATCGCCGGGGTGGAGAGAGAGACCTCGCACCAGACCTCCTGCAAAGAGGGGTCGGCTCGACGGCAGAGGATTTTCGCGGTCCGCGGCACCCCAGGCAGACATTCGATCATGTCCAGGAAACGCACCCGGAGAACCCCTCGCACCTGCAGGTGGGGATACAGGAGCCGGGCGGCTTCCATGAAGGCCTCCAGAACCATGGCTGCCGAAACCAGGGGATGCTCGACGAACTTAAGGGGCCGGTGATCCTCGATCCACAGGTCCTTCTCCAGGGAAAAGGTCCTGAAGGCCTCCAGGTGTTCCCGGCGCAGGTCCAGGAGAGCGATGCGGTCGATCAGGGGGAAGTCCTCGGGGCTAAAGGCCACGGCGCCGCCGGCCAGTTCTCCTTCGAGCCCCGGGGGGATGGTTGGATCGAGCTGCGCCGTTTTTACGGCTGGCAGGGTCCGCATGAACATCACCCAATCGTCGTTGGCCGGGGCTACTGAGAGCTCCCGGCAGAAAAGCCCGGCAAGCTCATTTACCTGGACATACCCCACGCCCTTCCTCTGCATCAGCTCCCGGACGGCGGGGTCGTCGGCCATGCCCGCCCCCTCGACCGGAGGCAGCATCAAGGCCTTGAACCTTATAGCGGGGTGGTTCCGCCCGAGGTATCTGAGGAGCGCCGACATCATCCGGTTGGCGGCGGCGTAATTGGACTGGCCGGGATTCCCCAGGATCATTGCCCCCGAGGACAGGGCCACGAAAAATCTCAAGCCCGCCCCCTCCGCGGCGGAGAAGAGATTCCACGCCCCCAGAAATTTTACGTCCATGACCAGGGAGAGGTCATCGGGGGTTATTTGGCTGAGAAGACCGTCCCGGAGGACTCCAGCCCCGTGAACAATGCCGTGGATTTTGCCGTAACGGCTGGCCACCTCGCCCAGGATCAATCGGACCGCCTCGGGGTCGGTGACATCACAGGTATGGTACGTGGCCTCAATCCCGGCGGCATGTAAATCCGCCAGGGTCTGAGCTATCTCCACGGCCCGGGGCGACGTGCCGGGATTAAGCGGCGTCCGCCCCAGAAAGACCAGGCGGGGCCTGAAAGGCGCCAGGCTGCGAGCCAGGTGGGCGGTGATACCCGCGGCGCCCCCGGACATGACGATCACATCTCCGGGGCTCAGGTTAAGACTTGCCGGACCGTTGAAGACCGACGGGGAGACGCGCCCCTCTGAAGTGAAGACCTTGCCATCCCGATGAATCATCTCCACTATGGTATAGCCTCGATCCAGAGCTCCGTCGAAGGCGGCGCGCAGGTTGTTATCCGGGCCGTCTGCCAAGGTGCGAAACTGGACCGATGGTTTTTCCTGGGCGGCGCACAGAAACAGTCCGAGCATCCCCTCCGCTAACAGCCCGCCAAGAGTTGGAGCATCTTCCCTGGAATGGATCAGTGCCACGAATTTCCGATCCGGTGATTGGAGAAATGCCTTCAGGACGCCAAAGAGCCCCCGGAGAAGCCGCGCCACGTCCGCCATGCCGCTTAACCGGGCCGATCCGCCTTGAGGGAGGGTGATGACCATCCCGGCGAAGGACGCCAGGCCCGATATCCTCTCGGCAGCCAGCAAGGACCCGGAATCGGTCAGAAGGTTGTAGCTCTCTACGCCCGGACCCAAGTTCTTCGGCATGAACAGCATGGGAAGCGTCGCAACCCCGTAATCCAGCCGGAGAATATCTTCCACACTTCCGGCCAGGCGGTCATCCCGGTCAGGTGAGAGCAGGAGAACTGACTCGCCCGGGCTCAATTCCACGGGCCGGGAGGCCGCCGGCGAAACCTCGGCCTGGTGGAATACGAGCCGCTTTAAACTCGCCTCATCCGGTGAGGGCTTCAGGGTTTCTGCCGGCTCCGGACCGGGGTCAACAGCCGGCGCGGCCGGCTGTAGGCCGTCGCCTTCCTGCCTGGCGACGATCTCGGAGATCCTCTGGGCGATGTCCTTCACGGTCCGGACATGGAGAAAATCCTCCAATTCAATGGTGATCCCGAATTGGCGTTCCGCCGCATCCATGATGATCGGGAGACGGCTGGAGCGGATGGAGAGGTCCCTCCTGAGATCCATGTCGGGTTCGATCTCGTCCCGGTTGAACCCGGTGGCATCCATGATGATGTGAATGAGCGTTTCCACGTGGTCCTGGCTTCCGGGCGTCTCATCGAGGGCCGGGGGGGCCGGTTCCGGGGCCGCCGGGGTAGGCTCAGGAGGCGGGGCTGCCGGTTTCACCACAGAGATTGGCGGCCGGGCTTCGGGGGGGCCGGATCCCCTGAGCATGGACCGGATAGCCGCGGCTAGATCGCCTGCCTGGAAGGTTGGGTCATGCTCGCGACGGACGGCTGCCAGGATGTCGGGTTCAAAGAAGCGGCCGTAAGTCTCCATCACGAACCGGTTGATTTCCCTCTGAATGATCCTTTCCACCGGCTTAATGTCTACCCGCCCGGGTTCCATGGGTCGTAACCCGGCGGCCGGGGCGTGGCGGGGAGTTGCAGGAATTGGCCCGAATCCGGGCAGGGAAACAAACCTCGGTTCCCGGTGAACCGGAAGATGCCCTTGAGCGAAGAGCTGCGCCAGGGCGCTTTTGCATGTCAGACCCTCAGCGTCGGGCAGGCAAGTCTGGATGCAGGCCGGTTCAGGGAGCGTGTCTGAGATAAGATTGCTTAAGATATCGCCGGGGCCTACCTCGGTGAACAGCCGGATTCCATAGTCATTCCAAAGGGTCTGGACGTTGGGCATCCAATGGACGGCAGATTCCAGGTGGGCCATCAGGATGCGCTTGATCTCACCGGGCTCGGACGGAAACGGCGCCATGGTCGTGTTGGAGATGACGGGAATCTGGGGGGCATGAAAGGGAATGGGGGCAATGAAGGCCTCGAGCTCATCCCGGATGACCCGCATGATAGGCGAGTGGAAGGCCATACTGACCCGCAACCGGGTGGCCCGGTAGCCCATCTCCTTCAGCCGGTTGCCGAAATTTTTCACCGGCTCAGTCTTGCCGCTCAACACCACCTGGTTCGGTGAATTAATATTGCTGATGTAGACCTGCTCCTGTCCCTTAAGCATCTCTTGCAGCAGGTCCAGGGGGGCGTCCACGGCCGCCATGACGCCGGGGTCCAATCCCGCCGTCGCGGCCTTATCCATGCAGATGGCTCTCTGGTTGACGATACGGAACCCGTCCTCCAGGGAATAGACCCCGGCCAGACACAAGGCGGTTAGTTCTCCCAAGCTGTGCCCGGCCATAGCCACCGGGCGGATGCCCAGGGCCATGAGGTATCGAGCCATGGCATATTCTACGGTGAACAGGGCCGGTTGCTGCCACCGGGTTTTCTGGAGATTTTCCTCTTGATCGTGGAACAAAAGGTGCAGAAGGTCGAAATCCGCCGCCGCGGCAGCTCGATCCATCCACTCCTTGATGACCGGAAAGGACTCATAGAGCTCGCGCCCCATGCCGGCATAGTGTGACCCCTGCCCGGGAAACACCAGGGCCAGCGGCAGCACCGGCTGATCGGCGCGGCCCAGGAAGATCCCTTGGCGCGCCCATGACCTCAGCGCCTGGGCTGTGACCTTGCCGCCTTCGGCAGACGCGGCTGACTTCTCGATGATAGTGAGCGCCTGGGCTTCGGATGCCGCCACCACGGCCATCCGCCAGTTATGGCCGTCAATCTCGGTTTTGAAAAAAGCGACGCCCTGGGGTGCGGGAGGACCCAAGCCCTGCTCCCGGCCGGGGGCGACCAGGACCGTATCTACGGCATCCATGGCCTGCTCCAACTGCACAACGTAGTTGGAACCGCCAAATCCGAAGGCGTTGACCTGAAGCCTTCGGGGCCGGCCGTTCCCGCCCTCCCAAGTAAGCGGCTCCGGGGCGATGATGAGCCCCGATCCTTCCAGGTCGATTTCCGAGTCTGGATGATGATAATTGAGGGTGGGAGGAAAGACCCCCGCCTGCATGGCCATCACGCCGCGAATGAGGCTGTTAATGCCCGAGGCCCCCAGGGTGTGGCCGATCTGGGATTTGAATGAAGTTATTACGGTGCGCTTGGCGCCGTTGAAGAAAGTCTTCAGGGCCCGGGCCTCCTCCACGTCTCCTTGCCGGGTACTCGTGGCATGGCATTCCACCAGGTCCACGGCCTCGGGGCCATACGGCAGCCCTTGGAAAGAGGCGCGGATGGCCATTTCTTGGGAAACCTGGGAGGACTCCACCATGCCCAGAGGGCTGTTGCAGGCGCCCATATTGGTGATGACCGCGTGGACCTGTGCCCCCCGGGCGCGGGCCAGGCTTTCCCGTTCAATAACGATTATGCCCCCGCCTTCGCCTAAGACCATCCCGTCTCTTTGGGCATCGAAGGGCCGGGAGGTCTCGGGCGCCGGTCTATCCTGCCCGGACAATCCGAAAAGTGCCCCTAAACCTGCGAATTCCAGGAAATGCAAGGGCTTGAGAATCTCTTCAGCCCCTCCGACCACGGCTGCATCGATGATGCCGTTGTTGATCATCTGGATGGCGCTGTACAGTGCGACCAGTGAGGTGGCGCAGGCGGCGGAGACCGAATAGCTGGGTCCCATGAACCCATAGCGGTTGCAGATGAACCCGGCCGCGGCGCAGTTGAGCCGGCCCAGGAGGGTGGTGTCGTCCGGGGCCAGCCGTCCGGCCCTCATCTCCTCTGCGATAGCGCTCTCCTGATCCGGCGTCAGGGGCACGGCCCTCTTAATGTCGGCGAGGATGTGGCAAATGTTGGCCCGGATGATGATACCGGCGAGGCTCCCCGCCGCCTCGCCGGAGTTCTGGGAGATGAGGACCCCGATGCGCTCCCGGGGGATGTCTGAGGCCAGAAGGCCGGAGGTCCGGATGGCCTGGTCCGCCAGCCACATGGTGATCCGGGTGGACTCGGTCATGGTCCGGAAATCATGGGGGGGGATCCCCAGCTCAGTCCGGGAGATCTGTAAGTCGGTGAAGGCGCCCACCTTGCAGTAGGTTTTGTCGGGAACGAACGGGTGCGGATCATAATAAAGCCCATGATCCCACCGGGAAGGCGGAACCGGGGTAATCCCGCTCTTCATGGCCAGGCTTGCCGCCCAGATCTCCTCCGGGCTTTGCCCCAGGGCATTTACCAGGCTCATCCCCGTGATGGCCACCCGGTCAGGCGCGTCGCTCCGGGGCGTTCCCCGCGGCAATCCATGGCCCACTTCGAAGGATGGGGTTTCTCTGACCAGCCCGGGGTCGGGTGGAGATGGCGGGATGGAGTAGGTCACCCCCGCAAAGGGCTGATGCAGCTGAAGCGGGCCTGCGGCCAGGTCGCGGTGAAAGGACTGGAGCGTCTGGACCTCACGGATGACCCCGGCGCAGGCCCCGCTCATGAATTGCCCGCGTTCACGGCAGGCCTGCTCCGAAAGCGGCGCCCCGCCCGGCCGGTCCAGACCTCGGGCCGCGGCGAACAGGCTCCCGGCGGCCATCTCCTCCATTTGCCTCCGAAAGGCGGCCTCATCCCGGCGGCCGGCGGCAAACTCCCGCTCCAGAGCTAAGATCGCCGCGGTTCTCGGGGTCCGCAAGGATCGAACCCTAAGCCCGGTTTCCTGGCCTGAGACGACGGTTTCCCCCGGGGGCGATTCCAGGATCATCTGCTGATAGAGCGCCGTCAAGGCGCGGGTTTCCACAATCTCCCGGGTGGCCAGATAGGCGGTGCCCATCTGAATGGCGTCCGCCCCGAGCACCGCGGCCATAAAGGCGGTCTCCCGATTGAAGATGCCTCCTGCCAGGATCAGGCGACAGTTTTGGCCCAGAGATGGGTGGCGCCATTTCAGGTTCATCACCATTTGAGCCAGGGTGAGGGTGCTATGCGGCCCCACGTGGCCGCCGGCCTCATACCCCTCGCAGATCACGTACCGGACGCCGGCTTCCAGGGCGAGCCGCATCAGGGCCTCATCCGGGGCGATATACATGACCTCAAGACCGCATTCCAGCAATTCTTTGGCGAAGGAGAGATTACCGCCGGCGATCACCACAAAACGGGGCCGGTGCTGTTTTATCCAGGCCAGTTGCGCCTGACGGTAGGGGTTTTCGGCCAAAGACACGACATTCACGGCATAGGGGCGCCCACCCATGATCTCCGGCAGGGCTCCCAGCCTCCGATCAAGGGCCGCGGCATCCATCAGGCCGAGGGCGATGGTAGGCAGACCCCCGGCATCGGCAACCATGGCGGCGAACTCCGGGACCTCGGTGATCCAGGACATGGCCCCCTGGATAAAAGGGTAGAGAATTCCCATCTCCGTGGCCACCGGGTTGTCTATCCAGGCATCCTTTTTGGTCTCAGCCAGGCGGCAGGCGCGGCGCATCTCGTCCATGAAGGCCCGTACGGCCTCTTCGGTCCCGGCCCCAAAACGCTCCATAAACGACGCCGCAAAGGTAGCCTCCACCCCCAGGGGGATGACCTCATCCGGGCTAAAACGGCTCGCCAGCGGGTGGACGGCCCCGGCCTCTACCCGGCTTACGAAGGCACGGCGGCTGGCCTCGGTGATCCCGGCGCCGCACAACGAGTTCTCGAACACCTTGACCTCCTTGAAGGCCAGAGAGTTGCCCTTGTTGAACAGGCGACAGGGAACCCCGAGGTCCAGGCCGGCCAGGTCGGTGGAATCAAGGCGGAGATTTACGAGGCGCTGGCGTTGCTCATCATCATTGGCAACCAGGTCCGTCAGCCAATGGACGCTTTCGAAAACGATCCCGGCGGCCCCGGTGGCCAGGAAGGCCGCCGCCGCCTCAGGGGTGGCAACACCGCCCCAAATCAGGATATCCAGGGGGTTCGAGGCGGTCTGCCGCATTTCCTTAACCGCGGCATAGAGCGCCAGGGTGGTCTCGGCGCTCACGAATCCGGAGGCCTCGCAGCCTTTCAGGACAATGCGAGCGATGCCCTGATTATCCTGCACAACCGCGGCCAGGAATGGTAAGTCCCCGATGATCGGGAAGCAGCGGTGGTTTTCCGACAATTCCCGCAATCTCTCCAGAACAGTAGCAGGATTTCCTATGGAAAACTGGGGGTGGCATTCTACCCAGATATCTTGGACCCCGGTTTCCTGCAACCACGGTCCCAAAGCTGGGTCCATCAAGGCAGAGGCAGAAATCTTGATATCCCGCACCTGGCCGGCAGGGTCAGCCTGGCGTAAGACAGGCCGCAACGCCTCCACCCCCAACGTGGAAACATCGAAGATAGCCCGGCAACTGGTTCGATGCGCCATCTGGATCACCGGCGGGATGATCTCCTCGGGCCGCCAGACGAAAGCGATAATGGGGGTTCGATGCTCAGCCACCAAATCCAGACCTCCGCGTTAACGCCAAACAGGTAACTCTTGAACTTATAAAGCCGTAAGCGTTCAGCAGTCAGCTATCCGCAAAAAATAAGGACTTATCAAATCGGGTCGATAACTATTGATTCACTGGGATAACACAACAAATTGTTTTGATTCATAAAGCTGACCGCTGATAGCTGAACGCTTTCATAAAGACTTTCTGTAGAGACGATATCTCTTGTGGGTTGTGACCCCGGCTTCCTCGATCAAAAAGTTGATCGACTCGTTGTCCTCCAGGCACCAGCCCATTTCCATATAATGATATTTCCCTTTTTTTCTCACGATTTCATAGAGGTGATGGGTGGCCAACAGGGGGAATCCCAGTTGCCGATACTTCTCCTTGACCCCGAAGATAAAACCCCGCAATCCCCTGACCTCCTGCCGATACAGGTGCATCTTAAGCAAACCCAGCAGACCGGCCCGCCCGTTGAGCCGCTTGAGCAAAGGGTTAAGGTCGGGCAAGACCACGCAGACGGCGACCGGTTCCTGCTCATAATAGATGAAAAAAGCCAGGTCCGTGTCGGCGAATTTCATCACTTCCTTTTGAATATCCCGTATTTCATTTTCGCTTAAGGGGACGAAACCCCAGTTACCCGACCAGGAGTCGTTGTAAATCTCCTTGATCAGCAGGAACTCGGAGTCCTGATCCTGGGGACTGAAGGGCCTGATATGAACCCCCTTTTTATGAGCCAGCCGTTCCGCCAGTTTATTCATCCATTCGGGAACCTGGTAAGGGTCTTCGATCAGGAAAGCCAACAGGTCCTTCTCTTTGCTGTAACCGCACGCTTCAGCCAGCCTCGGGTAGTATGGCGGGTTATACGTCATCCCCAACACCGGCGGATCATCGAATCCCTCTATGAGCAACCCCGCCTCGTAATTGGGCGAGGGGTTGAGCGGGCCTCGGATGAAGGTCATGCCCTTCTGGCGCACCCAGGTTTCCGCGGCGGAAAAAAGGGCCGCCGCCGCCTCTAGGTCGTCAAGGCATTCGAAAAACCCCCAAATGCCCATGGTTTCGCCGTGGAACTCGTTATAATGGCGGTCGATGATGCCCGCGATCCTGCCTACCGTCTTGGCACCGCGCCGGGCCATAAACAAGCGGCGCTCGGAAAACTCCCAGAAAGGATGTCGGCTCGGGTCCAACAATCGGCGAACGTCCTTCTTCAGAGGGGGCACCCATTTAGGATACTCGGCATAGATCTCCCATGGGAGATCAATAAAGTTTTTCAGTGCCGACCCTGCTTCCGCAGCAATAATTTCCAGGCCGGCCATTATGGTTTCGTCAATGCGCTGAAATATTGATAACCTTGAATGGTTCCAGTTATTAAGGTTAGATATCCCGCGCCAGGGTAATGAACTTTATGAAATCTCAATATGTCACTCCAGATACAATGAATAAATAGGCAATTAAGATTTTCTGGGCTGCAAGAACTTCGGGAGGAGATCACGGGTCAGATTGCATACCCCCTCGCCCACTATTTTGCCTATGCTGCGCAGAAAATATCTCATATGGTGCCGCAAAAATTGATTGTTGACGATCAGGGATATTTTGAAGTTGCTCTTAAAGCCCAAGCCGCTCATCAGATGGTAAAGTTCGTCCCGGCTTAGATGTCGGGTGCGAACGTTACAATGGAAGTTGTCGTACTTCGCATAATCATCCGCGTTGACGACGAGGCCGGCCTCCAGGAGTTCCTGGCGCACCGGGGTTTTGGGGTAAGGGGTCAGGTACTGGGAATAGATTAAATCCGGTTTAAGGTCCTCCATCATGTGCCAGTTATGGATCACGCTTTCCCGGGTATCCTCCGGGTACCCCATAATTAATCCGGCGATGATGGCGATGCGGTGCTGCCGCAACAGAGCTGCGGCACGGCGGTTGAGTTCCGGACTCGTGGGCTTCTTCATGTCCTTCAGGGCCTCTGGGTCCATGGACTCGAACCCCACAAAGGCGATGCGGAAATTGGCCCGATCCATATCAGCCACCAGTTCGGGATGTTGGGCAATCCCGACGGCGCTCACCTGAGTCAGATAGCACAAATCATTTAATCGGTGTTGGACAATGGCCTGACAGACCTGGCGAAAATGATCAATGTCATGCGTTATGTTGTCATCGGCAAAAAACACCGCCTTGGAACCCTGGTCTCGAATTGCCTTGAGGTCGGAAATGATGCGCTCCAGGGAAAACCGCCGGAAAGAATGGCCGTACATCTGGGTGATGCAACAGAATTTACAGTTATTCGGGCAGCCCCTGGAGGTTTCGGCCACCTCCATGGGCATCTCCAGAAAATAAAAGCCGTTGGCCAGTCTGGCCTGGCGCCGGGGCAAGGACAGGGTATCCAGCTCCTGCAGCGGGCGGTTGGGATTGTGGACCCATTCCTGGCCCTGGCGATAGCTGAGGCCCAGGACGCCGCCCAGATCGGGGGCTGGTTTCTCCAGTTCAGTCACCAATTCCCGAAAGGTGGTCTCCCCTTCACCCCGGACCAGGAAATCCAGGGGTAATTCTTCTGCATCCGCAGTCAGTTCACGGGCCATCAGGCTGACATGGTAGCCGCCGGCCACCAGGTTAATGGCTGGGTCAAAGTCACGGATCAAGCGGGCCACGCGCAACAGGGTATCGAATTGGAAGGTCATGGCGCTCAGGCCGACCACCTGAGGGCGTAAACTGACGAGAGCCTGGCGCAGCGCGGCCTCAAAATGCGGCTTAAAAAGGACCAGGTCAAGGACCCGGACCTCATGCCCCGGCAGATTGCCGGCCAGGGAGATAATCGCCAGGTTGGGAAGACGGGTGATAAAATCGGTAAATTGAGCGATGTCAGGCATGGACAGGAGTAAGACTCGCATTAACTCTTCTCTTCTTTAAAAGATGGTTTCAGCTTTCTAAACGTTACGAAAACCGTCGAAGTCTTCCCTGCCATGGCCCCGAGGCCTGAACCAAGAAAGGCTATTTTTTATGTGGCCTTTCCAAAACTGCTGCTTTAATAAAATCTTTGGAGTTTGCCCCCAAGAATAACCCTGGTATCGAAAGCATCTATTTACCCACTCATGACAAACCCCAAAGAATATGGGATGGTTATTGCTATCATACCAGGCCATGGTTAAGCAAAAAGAAAACACCCTCTGACGCTGAACCAAGCCAGTTACTTCCCCACTTTGATGGCGGAGATTTCACCCATGAGCCCAAAGACGCTCAGGAGCCACAAGACCACTGCAATGATTACGACTGCATTCAAGATCGACTTAATGGAGCCCGCCATCGGGATGTATGAGTTGACGAGCCAGAGAAGCACACCAACTACGACCAGGACCAACACCACTTGAACTAAAGGCATAATCTACTCCTCCTTCGTTTGAAAATTGGACCTGCAATGAGGCGGCCCACATTCCCATCTGTCCCAAATTGCTGCGTGGAACCTACTTTGCGAGTTTAACCCCCAAACCCTGACCCCAGCCTGTTTAGTAAGCATGACTTTCGTAGAAGTCAACTTTACCCCGGATTTTGGACATACTAATTTTAAAGACCGTCTCAGCTTTCTCGCCGTTACGGATTAAAATAAAATAAGCAGCCTGTGGTTACCTGCTTAATCCTCGCCGGAAAAGGTCTTTTCGATGGCTTCGCCGGCCTTTTTGATTCCTTTGCCGGTCGCTTCGCCGGCACGCTTAACTCCCCGCTCAGTAGCCTTTGCACCTCGCTCAATTCCCCTGCCGGTCGCTTCGACTCCACGCTTCACTCCCCGTTCAGTGGCTTTTGCGCCCCGCTCAATTCCTTTGCCCGTGGCCTGCCCGGCGCGCTCTATCTTTCCCGGAGGCGCACTATGAGGGGTTTCCGTTGCCGAAGTTTCTGGAACCGGCTTGGGTGTTTCCTCCGCCGCAAAAGAGACGGAAGAAAGGACCCCCACTAGACAAAGCGCCATAAAGGGCAAGAAAATCTTTTCTCCAGTAGATCGAATCATTTCTGCAATAGTCATGGCTTCTCTCTCTTTTGTAAATCGAGATTATGTGGCAACCTTGGCCACCGCAGTCCAAAAATAGTTTTTCTGAACTTCTCATCCCGAGTTTAACCGCAAAAACGGCCCGTTTTCGTAGGTAATGTTATTTATTATAATACTTGAAAAGTCAAAAATCCATAGGCCTTCGAGTCGAGGCCGATGGCCGGGAAGTCAATCAACAATGCAAGGCAGCACCGGCTCATGGATGATCTGGTAGGCCTGAACTCCGGGAAAAACTTGACTTTTACCAAAGGCATGTCTATCAAAAGCGAGAGGAAAGAAAATATGGTCCATTTCGAGAATCCCCGGTGAAGGCTATCCGGGCCGCAAAGTTCAGGGCTTGGCCGCTGGAAGAGCAGGCGGTGACGCGCTCACCAGTTTGCTCCTTCAACGAATGGGACCCGCTCGAGGAGGTCGTGGTCGGGCGCCTCGAGGGCGCCAGGATTCCCTCCAGACACCTGACGGTCACCTTCAACATCCCCCAACGGTTGATGAAGATCTATAAGCTCATCGCCGGGCTGCCCTATCCCAGCTTTGTCGTGCGCCCGGCCCAGCGCGAGCTGGACGAGTTTATTCACATCCTCGAGGCGGAAGGCGTCACCGTGCGCCGGCCGGCGGTGACGGACTTCTCCGTCACCTTCAAGACGCCGCACTGGAAGTCGAAGGGCTTCTGCTCGGCCTGCCCGAGAGACGGGCTGCTCGTGGTCGGCGATGAGATCATCGAGACGCCGATGGCCTGGCGGTCTCGTTACTTCGAAGTGGACGCCTACCGCCCGCTGCTCAAGGAGTACACCGCGCAAGGGGCGAAGTGGACCACCCCGCCGCGGCCGTCCCTGGTCGACGCGCTCTACAACCACGACTATCGCCTCCCCGAAGCCGGGGCGCCGATCCCTTTCGTGGTCAACGAGTATGAGCCCGTTTTCGACGCCGCCGACTTTGTCCGCTGCGGCCGGGACCTGTTCGGCATCCGCAGCAACGTGACCAACGAGTCCGGCATTCACTGGCTCCGGACTCACTTAGGCGACCGATTCCGCCTCACCCTGCTGGAGACCCGCTGCCGCCAGCCCATGCACATCGACTCGAGCCTGATGCCGCTGGCGCCGGGGAAGCTGCTGGTCAATCCGGACTACATTGATCCGAGCCGGCTGCCGCCGATGTTCGACTCGTGGGACATCCTCATCGCCCCCGAGCCGAACCCGGTCCCGTGGCGCATCCCCTCGATGTGCAGCCGCTGGCTGAGCATTAATGTGCTGATGCTCGACGAGAAGCGGGTCATCGTGGAGAAATTGCAGGAGTCTCTCATTAAAAAGCTCAAGGACTGGGGCTTTACACCAATCCCCTGTTCGTTTGCCAACTATGCGCCCTTCGGCGGCTCCTTCCACTGCGCTACTCTCGACGTGCGGCGGCGAGGCGAGCTCCAGTCGTATTTTTGAGCGCCGAATTTTCAGGTGAGCCGCCTCAAACGAGCCATTTGAGGCGCATCCCCGGCCACCCGCCGCGCCTGAGCTTAGCAGGGCGGGAGAACAAAAACCTCTAAGCCCTAACCAATTTCCAGAACTTGACATACACAACTCTATAGGAGATCAACCATGAGCAAATACATGCACCTCACTGTTACGGTAGTCCCTTATTATCCAAAAGACCTGGAGGAGAGTTACCCCAAATTAGCGCGTTTTTTAAAAGCGTTAGCTTCTGATCTGGTGGAGCGGAATCCTTCACTTTATGGAATCGCAGGACAGTTGGATAAGCTTCTCTATACCTTTGATGGTACGCCGTTCAGAGATGTGCTTCTCCGGCATAGAGATAATCTTCTGGACCTTCATAAGAATATTGAAGCGAGTATAGCCGACTGGAATCTCGCCCAAGCTGACCGGCTTCTTTATAAAATTGAGGACGCCTTTGACAAAATAGAATCTGAATTAGATTAGCCATTAACAGGAGAACTTCACCGGTTAAAAAAACGCATTGCTACTTGCTTCGAGTTCGCTTATGATGGTAATAATATTGGAAGGAATAGGCCGTTGACGCATTATTTCGGGTGAAACCGAGGATCACGCGCCGTTGCATTGCGGTTCTATCAGCAAGTTGCGGCTTGAGCCGGAGGTACTTTATGCCTCAGTGCCCTATCTGCAAAGCGGCTGTATGGGTGGGCGACCGTTACTGCCCAACCTGTGACCACTACCTTCCCCATCCGGAGGAAGAGGACCATTTCTGCCCCCGATGTGGTATCCGGGTGGCCCCCCAACAGAAAATCTGCCACAAGTGCAAGGCCGTCTTGCCGGAGATGACTGGGACTCTTTCGACTGCGCCGGCCAGGGGTTTGAAGCTCCTTTTTAGTATTCGCGGTATTTTCATCGCCATTGGTTTGGTCATCGTGACCCTGCTTTTGGTATTCCTCTTCAAGAAAAGTCCCGAACCTCCTCAGCCAGTGGTGACGCTACCGCCTCAGGCCCCGGCGGAGCAAACTCCGGCTGCCCCCCCTATGCCCCCGGCAGCAACAGCTCCACCGGCTCCCACGGCCCAGGAACCCGCCGTCCTCTCAGAACCCACCACCCCTTCTCCCCCAAAAGTGACGGTGCCAACACCATCGCCGCCCCTGTACGTGGTCAACGCTCACAGCCTGGCCCTCCGGGCTAGCCCCTCCAGGTCTGCACCCCTTATCGCCATCCTCAACTTCCAGGACGAGGTGGAACTCCTGGAAACCTCCGGCGGATGGGGGCGAGTGCGCGACGTACGGCGCGATATCGTCGGCTGGTCCAATATGCGCTATCTGGCGGCCAGTGACAGTTGACCTCCTTTAGTCCTTTCCCCGGCATCGGGCTCCAGGCCTCGAGGGGCTGGAGCTCATGCCGTCTGAACTTTCCCATGGCCAGTCATAGCGTCTGCCAAAATTTTTTCCGATAAGGGATTCCTTATAATCCCCCCTACCCCCCTTTAAAAAAGGGGGGAACTGCAAGGAATTGCTGCCAAAGTCCCCCTTTGAAACAGGGGGACTTTGGGGGATTTAAGAAACCTCCAAGCGGAAAGAATTTATGGCAAACGCTATATCAATGCGGACCAAAAATTCACGTATCTATTGCAGGTGAATTGAATATTTTGAGAAAAGGATGTATGATAAGTTTTTCAACTGGTAACTGCAACTTATGAATATAAAATAGCTTTCGGAAGAATGGCTATGACGGAAACCGATACGCAAAGAGAAGTTACCCACCGACAGTTAGCCAAGTGCCCCACCGGCATTACGGGGATGGATGAGATCACCGGGGGCGGCCTGCCTCGGGGGCGCCCAACCCTGGTGTGTGGCGGTCCTGGCTGCGGCAAGACCTTGCTGAGCATGGAGTTTGTGGTGCGGGGGGCCGTCACTTACGGTGAGCCCGGCGTCTTTATGTCTTTTGAGGAAACCTCGGAGGAACTGGCCAAGAACGTGGCCTCCCTGGGTTTCGACCTGGCGGACCTGGAAAATCAAAAGCTCCTCGCCCTGGATTTCGTTTATATCGAACGTCGGGAAATCGAGGAGACGGGTGAGTACGATCTGGAGGGGCTCTTCATCCGGTTGGGACACGCCATTGACTCCGTGGGGGCCAAACGGGTGGTGCTGGACACGGTGGAGGCCCTGTTCGCGGGGTTCCCCAACGAGCTCATCCTGCGCTCCGAGTTGCGCCGCCTCTTCCGTTGGCTGAAGGACAAGGGCGTCACTACATTGATCACCGGAGAGCGGGGCGAAGGAACCCTGACCCGCCACGGCATTGAGGAATACGTCTCCGACGCAGTGTTGCTGTTGGATCACCGGGTGGTGGACCAGATCGCCACCCGTCGCCTGCGGTTCGTCAAATACCGGGGGTCCGTGCACGGCACCGATGAATACCCCTTCTTGATTGACGAGAGCGGCTTTTCCATCCTGCCTGTCACCTCCCTGGGGCTGGATCACGAGGTCACCAGCGAACGCGTCTCCACCGGTATCCCGCGCCTGGATGGCATGTTGGGCGGCCAGGGGTATTACCGGGGCAGCAGCGTCCTGATCTCCGGCACCGCCGGCAGCGGTAAGACTTCCCTGTCGGCTTACTTCGCCGACGCCGCCTGCCGCCGGGGCGAGCGCTGCCTCTACCTGGCCTTCGAGGAATCCCAGGACCAGATCATCCGCAACATGCGCTCCATCGGGCTTGACCTGGAGCCCTGGGTCAAGCAAGGCTTGCTCAAGTTCCATGCCGCTCGTTCCACCCTCTGCGGCCTGGAGATGCACCTGGCAATGATCCACAAGCTGACCAACGAGTTTCAGCCCGGCACGATAATCATCGACCCCATTACCAACCTGTCCATTGTGGCCAACCATAACGAAGTGAAGTCGATGCTCATGCGCCTGGTGGATTTTTTCAAGAACCGCCAAATCACCATTCTGTTTACCAATCTGACCCATTCGGGAGAATTGGAGACGACCACACTCGGGGTTTCCTCCCTCATGGACACCTGGCTGCTGCTCATGAGCGTGGAGAGCAACGGCGAGCGCAACCGGGTCTTCCATCTCTTGAAGTCCCGGGGTATGGCCCACTCCAACCAGATGCGGGAATTTATCATCTCCGATAACGGCATCGACCTGGTGGACGTCTATCTGGGCCCCGGCGGGGTCTTCACCGGCGCGGCCCGGCTGCAGCAAGAGGCCCAGGAGAAGGCCTCGGCCCTGGCCACCCAAGAGGAACTGGAGCGCCGCCGCCGCGTTCTCGACCGTAAGCGCCAGATCATGGAAGCCCAGGTTGCGGCTTTGCAGGCGGAGATCAGCGCCGAGGAAGAGGAACTGCGGGCACTGAATGATAAGGGCAGGCTTCAGCAAAAAATTGCCCTAGCGGAAAGAGCGCGGTTGTCTGCGGCCCGCAAAGCCGATTCCCCGGACTCCAAGGAAGGAGAATAAACCGATGCCCCAAGAGAAAGAGTATGAACTGAGGCTTTACGTGGCGGGGATGACGCCCAAGTGCCTGGCCGCGTTTGCCAACCTCAAGAAAATCTGCGAAGAGCATCTGGAAGGGCGATACTCCATCCAGATCATCGATCTCCTGGATAACCCGAAATTAGCTCAGGGCGATCAGATTCTGGCCATCCCCACCCTGGTGCGCAAGCTCCCCGAGCCGGTGCGCAAGATTATCGGCGACCTCTCCAATACCGAAAAGGTCCTGGTGGGGCTGGACCTGCGGGAGCGGGTTTGAAGAATGGTTTTCCGTTTACCGTTTTCCGTTTTCCGTGAACAGAAGGTTTTCCGTTTTCGGAAACTTGAATTATCTTGTTGCAGTACATATTTTATAAAATTAAGTTTCAAATACAACTAATTGGCTTTATATGTAGTTTAATTTACTTATCTTATTGTGGAAAACGGAAAACGGTATTATCATGGACGAGCCCAAAAGGAAGGAACTGGAAGAAGCCTTGAAAGAGCGGGAGACCGGCCACTATGTCTTGCGCCTCTACGTGGCCGGCCTTAACAGAATATCCCTCCGGGCCATTGAAAACCTCAGAAAAATCTGCGAAGAGAACTTGCAGGGACGCTACGAACTGGAGGTGATCGATATTTACCAGCAGCCGGTCCTGGCCCAGAGTGAGCAGATTATTGCGGTGCCCACCCTCATCAAGAAGTTGCCGTTGCCGCTTCGAAGGTTCATCGGCGATCTGTCCCAGACGGAAAAGATCATAGTGGGGCTGGAGTTGAAACCTAAAATATAGTTTTCCGTTTTCCGTGAAAAGAAGGTTTTCCGTTTTCCGTGTGGGGAGAAATTAGGTTGAGCTCAGAGAAATCAAGATCATATCGGGACTTACGGGTGTAGAAAGAAGCAGTTGAATTTGTTAAAGATGTGTATGTACTCACCTCCAGGTTTCCGGCTAATGAGATATACGGATTGACCAACCAAATCAGAAGAGCGGCGGTATCGATTCCCTCAAACATTGCCGAAGGTCAGGGGAGAAATTCTCCCAAGGAATTCCGCCAATTTCTGGGCATTGCCATTGGTTCCATAGGCGAGGTGGAAACCCAATTGATCATTTCTGAAAAGATAGAATATCTCTCCCAAAATGAATCGATCCCGCTCTTAAATAGACTTGATGATTTCAGGAAAATGCTCAAAAGCTTATCGAACCGTTTGGCTTAGCCAAGCTTTGCACGGAAAACGGAAAACGGAAAACTTACCAGAGACTTGATGATTTCAGGAAAATGCTCAAAAGCTTATCCAAAAGTCTGGCGTAACAGTCTTTGCACGGAAAACGGAAAACGGAAAACGGAAAACCTTCCTTTTCACGGAAAACGGGTTTTAAACAAATGGCCATCAGCCCTCCATCCCCGGAAGATCTCTTAGCCGAAATCTCCGACCTCCGCAACCGCCTCTTCGAGGCGGAGGACACCCTGCGGGCCATCCGGGAGGGCGAAGTGGACGCCCTGGTGGTTTTTGGGGCCGCGGGTGAGCAAATCTATACCCTCAAAAGCGCCGATTACTCCTACCGCATTCTTATCGAGGCCATTAACGAGGGCGCCGGTATCCTGGCTCTGGACGGGGACATCCTGTACGCTAATCAAAAACTGTCGGAAATCCTGGGGGCACCCCAGGAAAGGCTGGTAGGGACTCGCATCTCTGACTATGTGGAGGATGCCGACCGGGAACTCTTGATGGCGCTGCTTTCGCATGGCCGGCAAGGCGGCAGTAAGGGGGAAGTCTCGCTCAGGAACCGATACGGCTTGATCGTGCCGGCTTACCTGTCCTTCAGAAGCTTCAATCTGGAGGAGGCCACCGGCGCCGTCTGCCTGGTGGTGACGGATCTCACCCAGCAGAAGCGCCAGGAAGCCATCCTGGTCGAAGAAAAACTCTCCCGGGCCATCTTTGAGCAGACGGGGGCGGTCATCCTGGTCGTCGATCCGGATGGCTGCATCCTCCGGGCCTCCCACGAGGCGCACCAGATTTGCCGCAGCAATTTACTGCTCCGACATTTTGACGAGGTCCTCCGGCTGGCAATCATCGATACGGCCGGCGGGGATAGACCTCCGGCCGCCTGCAAGCAATTTTCTATCAGTTCTATTCTGCAGGGAAAGATATTTCACGGCCTGGAGGTCAGCTTCTCACCGTCCGAAGACCGGGAGCCTCTGGAAATGTTAATGAATGCCGGGCCCCTCCTGGACCGCCAGGGGGAGGTCATGGGCGCGGTGGTGACCTTGACGGACATCACTGAGCACAAGAGGGTTGAGGAGGCTCTAAAGGCGGCCCACAACGAACTGGAGCAGAGAGTGAAAGACCGGACCGCGGAACTGCGGCTTATGGTGGCTCAACTCAAAGAGGAAGTAAGGGATCGCCTGGAGGCGGAAGAATCCCTTAAGAGATCCGAAGGGCGCCTCCGCCACCTTTCTTCCCGGCTCCTGGACGCCCAGGAAAGGGAACGCAAGCGCCTGGCCGCGGAACTCCATGATGAACTGGGCCACGCCCTTCTGACCATCAAGCTGCAATTGCGGGCCCTGGAGCGGGGCCTGACCCGGGAGCAGAAAAAGCTGGCTGAGGATATCGAGACTCTGGAGCCCTTCATCGACGGCGTGCTGGACAACGTGCGCCGCCTCTATTTCGACCTCAGCCCCGGCAACCTGGAGGACCTGGGACTTACCGGCTCCCTGCGCCAGATGCTGGACGAGTTCGCCAAGCAACATAAGGACATTGGCTGGCAGATCAGGCTGGACAACCTGGACCTGGAGTTTTCCTCTTCCACCCAGACGGTTATTTATCGCATCGTGCAGGAGATCTTGACCAACATCGGCAAGCACGCCAAGCCTTCCCGGGTCTCCGTGAGGGTAGAGCGAAATCCCACCGCCGCCCTCTTTACGGTGGAGGACAACGGCTGCGGCTTTGACACCTCCCAGATCCGCTCTCTGGATGACCCGCACCGGGGGCTGGGATTGGCGGCCATGGAAGAGCGGGTACGGATGCAGCGCGGTACACTCGAGATCAGCAGCCTGAAAAACCAGGGAACCAGGATCTCCTTCACCCTTCCCCTGGGCTCCGGGAGGGAATAAATGGACGTTTGCTCCATCATGCTGGCCGATGACCACGTCATGTTCCGCAAAGGCGTGAAGCGCATCATTGAAGAGACCCCCACCATGAAAGTGGTGGGGGAAGCCAACGACGGCCTGGAGCTTCTCCGCCTCCTCAAGGCCCAGGAGCCGAAGCTGGTCATCCTGGACATCGCCATGCCGCGCCTTCGGGGCCTGGAAGCTACCCGGGAGATCAAAAAGCTCTATCCCCAGGTCAAGGTCATCCTCCTGACCATGCACCGGTCCAAGGAGTTCATCCAGCAGGCCCTGGAGGCCGGGGCCGAGGGCTTCCTCTTAAAAGAGGACGCGGACTTCGATCTGTTGCGGGCCATCGAGGCGGTCAGGGAGGGGAAAAAATTCATCTCACCCCTTCTGGCCACCGAGATGGCGGAACTGGCCTTGCGGGACAAGCCTGCCGATACCGATCCCCTCACCTCCCGGGAAAAGACCATCGTCAAGCTTCTGGCCGAAGGCAAGACCCCCAAGGAAATTGCGGACCTCCTGTATATCAGCATCTTCACGGTGCGCCGGCACCGGGACAACATTATGCGGAAACTCAACCTGAAGAGACTGGCCGACCTCATCAAGTACGCCCTCAGCCGGGGCATCACCACCGGCCCCCCTTGATTTTGTATGGAAACCGCTTGTTGGGGCGGGCCTCCGTGCAGTGGGGCATGGCGTCCCCGCAGTGGGGCGGGCGTCCCCGCCCGCCAACCGATATGGCGGCCAGGGACGGCCGCCCCACCAACACCAGCCATTGTTCATTTTTCGTTGTACCTGCAAGGAAATGACCGTTGGTATGCCCCATCGCCACTCCCCCGTTAACCTCCTTCCCCTCTATAAAATTCAGCTTCTCTCCATAATTTTCGGTATGGTCACTTTTGCCCATGCCGAATGGTCATTTCTTAGCTTCATAGTTGGTTAATCCTGCCGATATACTTGCCCCGCCCCCGGAGAGATAATAACGTCAACGCAGATTCTTCACCCCCGCACTTAACTGGAACACCTAGGCGGGAATCCGTTTCATTCCCCTCTTCCCTGGAAAGTTCCAGCCTTCCTCGGATGTTCAAGGAGACGCCTTGAAACCGGAAGATATTTTAATCGTCAATGATGGCTCCCCTTTTCTCAAGACCATCGGCCTGCTCCTGGCGGACAAGGGGCATCGGACCTCCGTCACCAACAGGCCTTCAGAGGCTCTGGGGGAACTGGCCAGAAAATATTTCCGCCTGGTGATCGTCAAGGTGCAGGCGAAAACCGCCGACTCCCTGGCATTGCTGAAGGCGGTGAAAGACCTGAACCCCAAAGCCAGGCTCATTATCCTGGGGGAGGACGCCTGCCTCCCCGTGGAGGCCTTCCAGATCGCGGTGAAAGATTACATCCTCCTGCCCTGCCGGCCGGTGGAGGTCTGGCGCCGCATCACGAGTTGCCTGAAGGCCCCCCGGGGCGCCGCCGTCCCGGAGGCCGTTCAGGGGAAGCTGGACGCCATCAATAGGCGGGGCTTGACCAAATTGTCCCTCCTCTTCCACGACCTGAGGGGCGGCCTGATCTCTGTGCAAGCGGCTTTAAAATTTTCCCGCCGCCTGCCCCAAGGGCAGCTTGAGGCTGATGCGGAGCGGCTCTTGGAAGATGCCGGCAAGAAAACCGATTGGCTGCTATCCCTCATGGAGGGGTTTTTGCGGCAAACTTTCCTGTGCCGGGAAAGTAATGCAGAACCAGACATCTGCCACATCCGGGAGGACGTGGTGGCCCCGGTCCTGGATGAACTCTATGACGACTTGCAGAAGCATCGCGTCGCCCTCGAGAATCAGCTTGATTTCCTGCCTTCCCACCTGGGATCCGTCAAGGGCGACAAGGTGGCCCTGAGGAGCGTTTTCCGGAACCTGATCAACAACGCCATGCAATACGGGGGCACGGGGTGTTCCCTGAAGATCGATTATGACCGCTTTGAACCCTTTTTTCACCTTCAGGTCTTTAACAGCGGACCCGTCCCGCCTCGAAAAACCAGGCGCACCTTGCCCTCCAGCCTGCCGCCGGGAAAGGCCAAGGGGAATGGGGACGCCCCGGGCCTGGGACTCGGTCTCCGCTTATCCCGGGACATCCTCCGGAGTTACGGCGGCGATATTCTCTACGAGCCCCGGTCCGGGGGGACCAATGTTCAGGTCGTTCTCCCCATGAGCTGATAAAGGCCTAACCCGGGCGACGAAAATGTTAGGGTGGCTCGCTCTTGAAAAATTGATATTGAGGACTATTTTCAGCATATAGCACCATGATTTCTCAAAACGAAACAGGAGGTAAGGCCATGGTCATGGGAATTTTTGTCGGCGGTATTTTCCTGGGATTTTCCCTGGGCTTCGCGACCATGGCTCTCGTGTCTGCCAGGAACAACCGGCTCCAAGGCGAAGAGGCACAAGCCACGACCGGTCAACTAATTTGCGCAGATTGGCCCACCCTTAGGGTTAGCCGCTCGCTTTCGGCCATGCCGCAGGCCTCCGGAGAGTCATGTTTGCTTGCTCCCGGGTCTTGAAAAGGCAGAGGCCCATGCCTGGGCAGCACGGCCCCGGGGTAGGTCACGGCATCACTTTATCCAGGGGGCGATGATCTTCGGGCGCGGTAACATTTCATGCACTGACGGCCATCTGGAGGCTCCCCAGCCTATTTATAGAGGAGGACAAAATGGGCATGATCGCCTTTTACGCCGGATTATTCATCGGTGTTCTCTGTGGATTATTACTTTCATCGCTGTTGGCCTTTTCCCTGGCTAAACGCCCGACAGGGTCGCAACCCAATCAAATAGAGGCGATTCGCAGGTAGACCCTTAATAAAGGAGTAAATCATGCCTTTAGTTCACGTAATCATAGTCTTGGTTGTAGTTGGGGTTATCCTTTGGCTCGTCAATAATTACATTCCAATGGCGGGGTCCATTAAGACGATCTTGAATGCTGTGGTAATCATTGTTGTGGTCTTATGGCTCCTGAGCGTTTTTGGGCTTATTGGCGAACTTTCCACGATCCGAGTGGGGAAGTAACTATCTTGG
>Ga0351887_10023_pt1 | contig 71646 bp, 63 predicted proteins | sample TotcelFGM3001L15_FD_206760 | JGI IMG/M metagenome (GOLD analysis project Ga0351887, IMG submission 206760) | Enriched cells from coal bed in the Powder River Basin, Montana, United States - Total cells FGM rep3 HSBNCT.FGM.300.1.L15 ...
TGGGCCACGTAGGCGGGATCGCTCGCAGGCCCGACGATCAGGAGGCGAACCCTGCCGTTGATGCCGGCAATAGCCTTGGCAAAGGCCGAAATCAGCAGCTCGATCCCCTTTACCGGATGGAGGCGACCCAGAAAGAGCAGATAAGGCTCGTCCGCTGCGGGAGATACATCCTCCCCGGCACTGGCCCGGAGGGAGTCCAAGGCCTCCAGGTCTATGGCGTTGGGGATGACCTTAATTTCTTGCCCGGGTAACCACGTGGCCAGTTCGTCCCGTTCCCGGGCCGTGACCGCATGGATCAGGGGGATAGGCCGAAATGCCGGGTAAGCCACGGTACGCCAATATATCAGCTTCCTGAGTTCCTTGAACCCCAGATGCCGCAGATGCCACCGGTTGAGCATACCATGAGGACTCAGCAGAACCGGGGCGCCTTGTCGATAAGCCTGCCGGGCCGCAACCCACTGGAAACCCATCCATACCCCATGGAGATGAAGAATCGGGCCGCCCGACTGGCTGAGCTGTTGGAGGTAAGACTTGAGGCCCCGGGGGAATCGCCAGATCTCCCCAGCAACCAGCGGGAATTTTATCAGCTTGACACCCCGGGGAACCGGACTTCCCTGCTTGTCGGGCGCCAAAATTGTCGTAGCCCACCCCTGACCGGCCAGGTAACGGGTAAGCTGCGTAATCATTCCCGGCACCCCACCCTCGGGCGAAAAATCATCCGTAATGTGGTAAATGTGGCTCAATCGGCGACCTGACCTACTGGCAATAAATCAACCCTCCCCGATTGGATTAGTCTTAGCATCCGGCCCAATTCCACGTCATTATCATTACTTAATGATTTTCATACGGTCTTTTTCTGAATAAATACATAATATCATGCAGCATTTTTGAATAATTCGAAAGATAAACAAATTCAGTCAGATATCTTGATTTAAAAGCAAATAGAGCTGGATATTGCCAAAACCCCCTTCTCAAAGAGAATTTAATTTTTAAGGATTTAATATCACCAACTAATTCGATGTGTTCTTTCTTCGGAACATAACCATATCTTTCAGCGACCTTTAAATAGTCTATTTTCTTCCATTCAAATCCCATCATTTCTGACACTATTAAATCAAAGGCACCCAATGAATTAGCGGCAGCAAACCAGTTTGTCTCAACCGCATCGCCAACTATAGGCCCATTATTATTTAATCCATATTTCCCGTCTAAAATGGCATACTTAAATTTTAATACGTCCGCTACCCTTGAAATCAAACAATTGAACATGTAATGGTTTTTCAACCTCATTATATCGGGTAGGCATCCCCATTGATTTTTATATGACAGCGAAATCTGCGTCAAGTCGTGAACCTTGGGTACCGGGCAACTTATAGAAAAATCTATTTCGCTGAAAAATATTTCCGGTAAATCAATCTCATATTGACCCCTGAGGGTTTGAAGCGTAACTTTCCTCGAAGGAACTTTGGAGAGATTCACTACCTCAACCTGGGGAAATTCACTGGCCAATTCAAAATAACCCATGGTTTTAAAGGCCTCGTCCATGGAAAAACTGTGATAACCACCCTCCCCTTCACCTATATAAATTTTAACATTTCGATTAAAGTCTATTAAAGTGCCAACAACTTCCCTGATAAATTCCAGGCTGGTGGTAACGCCCGGCTTATATGTCGGATAAGTTAAATTAGGTTTGATAAGAATGGCCCGGGCCGACCTGGTATCGGTATCCAACCCAATTTTCTGCGCGGTTTTGACAAGTTGTGCCCGCAGCCCCTCCATGGAATCGGCTAACTTATCAATTACCACCGTAGCTTTTCTCATCTTGTTTACCCTATCTTAATCCGGAGCCAGCCGGAAATTAACGGTAATGCTCTCTCCACCATCGATTCCTATCTCCGCATTGTTCTGCCGGGCCAATTGAGTTTTGAGGCAAAGGGATCCAGGATGAGATGCGCCAGCCGGCCGGAATAGAGACGTCCCAGCCATGAATAGAAATTTAACTCCGCAATCCATCTCGGCAAAGCCTGATTTTTTATCTGGGCCCGTTTGAATTCGCGCAGGGTAATGGCAATATCGTTGACGCATCGGCCCCCGGCCCGCATACCCACCAGGGCCAGAGGCACAAATTGAGCCCGCAGCCCCTCCCGGGCCCGCAAGAAGTGCTCATAGTCCATGGCCATCCGGAAGCTCTCGTCAAAGCCGCCGACCCGGTCAAAAAAATGCCGGCTGGTAAATGCCGCCTGATGAGGAATCATGTTTCGCCGGCGAAATTCCTGCCAACGCCAGGGATGGCCGCCGATCTTACATAACGGGACCGGCTTGGGATCCTGTTCCCGGGTCAGGCTGATCATTTGACCATACACAACATCAGCATCCTGATGCAAGAGCAGGTGGGGAACCATCTGCGCCACCACCGTGGGCGCCAGCAAGAGGTCATCGGCGTTGAGATACAGGAGCCAATCGCCATGAGCCTGGGCCAGTCCCAGATTGAAGGCATGGGCGATGCCGCGGTCCGGCCGGCTATGCCAGTAGGCCAGGCGAGATTCATACTTACGGATGATGCCCACGGTGCCGTCCTGCGAACCGCCATCGATGATGATGTATTCCAGGCCCGGATAAGTCTGCTCCAGGACGCTCGTGATCGTTTGCTCCATATATTCCGCGGCGTTAAAGCACACGGTGATAATGGAAATCAGCCGATCAGGAGATTTTTCCTGCTTCATGAAGGCGTACTTTCCCGATGGTTGGCGGGGCTTAAACCTTTGATCTCACCGGGCGGCATCCGCATAATCATCGCCCACCCCTGCGATTTCCCCTCCCGATAACATAAGGATGAGACGACAGAGCGCTTATCGAAAACCCGTTAACCCTGAAATCATTATTAAAATAACGCAATACATCCATAACGCAGGTACGATACATCGCGCCATACCTGATACCCTGATTGACTTCAGAGGTAATTTTAGTTCTATTCTGAAACAAACAATGAATATACGGTTTATACAACTCGTTACGGATAATCTTTGTCATTTTAAAGTGATAACCAGATAACCCCGAATCATACATAGGCCCAATAACATGCTTGACCCCGTGAAAATGATAAAAAATCAATTGCTGGTCATCTACCATCACGTATGACCCGGTCTTGTGGATTTGGTAATTGCTGATATTCCAAGGTGCTAAGTTGGCCCCTTTATGCTGCAATTCAACCACATTGGAAAATCTGTCCGGAAAATAATCGAGATATTTCTGGTCGGCAAATTTTCCGTCCTCCAGCCGGTCATAACACCATTCCAGGCAGCTCTCCCGATACCAGGAAAGACAGGCGAGCCCGCTGGCATCTCTTCTGAATGAGACCCACCCTACATTGTATTTGCCCCGGTCTTCGAGATGTCTAAAATGGGGCGGAAACTTATGACCAATAATAGCGATGGAGTTTCCCTGGATTTCATCAAATACCGGTTCCGGATCTGAAAAGAAAAATAGGTCGCTATCAAGATACGTGATCAAATCTACCGGTGGGAAATGCTCAAAAATATAGAGAGGCAATGATGGAGTGCAGGTAAAATAATACTCCATAAGGGACCTGGTGGCTTTTGCCTTGAGGAGGTCCGAATCCCATTTCTCTAATTCTGTTAAGGAAATAATTTTAATGCCTGGTAAATCAAGTTTTTGTAATTCGTCATAACACTCAGGACTTAAACAAAGCACAAATAAGGTAAAATCCTTGCACCATTCCACCATGGATTGATAAAGGGCCAGACCTTTATCGAGATAGCGGTGGTCAAAATAAGTACAATAATAGCGTTCCACGTTAATCACTTCCATCGAGCCAGCGCCCGGACAATCCGGAGAATTTCGTCATCGCCGAGCTCCGGATAAAGGGGCAGGCTCAAAATCTCCCGGCAGATTTTATCGGTGTTTTCCATACCGCCGACCCCCGTCAACACTCGATGGCGAAAGGCCGGTTGGCTATGGACCGCAAAGGGGTAATGGATCGCGGTGCCGATACCCTGGGATAGCAGGGCCTGCCTCAGCCGATCACGCTGCTCGCATCGGACCACAAAAAGATGATACGCATGGATGACATCGGCTGCGACCGCAGGGGCGTGAATTGCGGTAGTTGCCAGGGTCTGGTCAAAGGTGTGGGCAATTTCCCGCCGCCGCTGATTGTTGTCTTCAAGTTTTGACAGCTTGACCCGCAAAATGGCGGCCTGTAATTCATCCAGCCGGGAATTGATGCCTGGAAAGCTGGAGATGTAGCGCTCTTGCCAGCCATACTCACGCAAAGCCCTCATTCTGGCTGCGAGTTCCGGGTCCTTACAGACCACCAGACCCCCATCGCCGAGACACCCCAGGTTTTTGGTCGGATAAAAGCTAAAAGCCCCCAGGTCACCCCAGGAACCCACCATCCGGTTCTCCAGCCTGGCGCCGTGAGCCTGGGCGCAATCTTCGATGACTACCATCCCATATTTCCCGGCAATGGACATGATAGCCGGCAGATCAGCGGGGTGGCCATAAAGATGCACGGGAATGATGGCCTTCAGGCGTTGGGCAAACTTAGGGTTTTGAAAAAATTTCTGGACGGTTTGCTCCAGTCTGTGCGGGGAGATGGTATAGGTTTCCGGGTCGATATCGATCAGTATCGGCGTGGCGCCACATCGCTCTATAGCCGAAACCGTGGCCACCGCGGTGTGAGAGACCGTGAACACCAGATCCCCTCGACCGACCTTACAACCCCTTAGGGCCAGCTCCAGGGCATCGGTGCCGCTGGCTACGCCGACAGCATAAGGCATCCCCACATAGGCCGCGAATTCTTGTTCAAATTCCTGGACTTCCCGCCCCAGGATGTACCAGCCTGATTCCAGGACCCGGTGGATGGCAGCCTCAATCTCAGTCTTTTGCGCCAGGTAGCCGGCTTTGGGATTGGCTTGGGGGATAATGGCAGGTTTTTCTAGGGGCATAGCAATCCAGTGGCGCCAAACGGCTTTGGTCAAGATGATTTAAATATAGTTTTTTAGACTTTTGCGGTAGTAATCCAGGGTGTTACTTAAAGCCTTTTCCAAGGTAACTTTAGGCTCCCAACCAAGAGAGGTCCGAATCAAGCTAAAATCAGAATAATAATCGCCGATATCTATCTGTTTCCGGTCGGCCGGGAACTCTCTAACCACGTATTCCCCTTGACCGTACACTTCAATAAGTAATTTTCCAAGATCCGCCAGATTAATCACCTGAGGACCACCGAGATTGAAGATCTGCCCATCGGCTTTTTCTTCTCTAGCCGCCAAGAGCATGGCATCCACACAGTCATCCACGTAAGTAAAATCACGCAGTTGTTTGCCGCCCCAAATCTCAATCGGCTTACCTTCCAAGAGGAGTCGAACCCAGATTCCCAGGAAGGTTTGCCGGGCGTCTTTAATTCGCATCCTGGGCCCGATAGTATTGGTCAGTCGCAAGACGCAGGCCCTGATTCCATATACATTGTTGTAGAGAATATGATACCATTCCCCCGCCATTTTGTTAATGCCATTAACGTCCGTGGGCCGGAGCGGATGTTTTTCGTCCACCGGCAGATAGTCCGGCTTGCCGTAAATCTGCCGGGTGCTGGCAAAAATAATCTTGACGCCGGGGTTGTATTTCCGGCAGGTCTCCAAAATCGAGAGCTGCGACTGGCAATTGATTTCAAGATCAGTAAAGGGGTCATGCATGGAGTCCATGTGACTGGTCTGGCCCGCCAGGTTGAAAACATAATCCTTGCCTTGAACCAGATAACGCATGCTGTAAGGGTCGCGGACATCGGAAATGTTTACCTGCAACTTATCCCCAACCCCGGCAATATTGTATAAGTTGCCGCCGTATTCGGGGATCAGACTGTCAACCAGTAACACCTCGGCGCCATGGTCGACAAGGCGCTTGGCCAAATTAGACCCGATGAATCCTAACCCCCCGGTTATCAGAATCTTGGCGCCGTTAAAGAAGTTCATAGAGTAACTTTCTTCCCTATAATCGCATTATCGAGACATAAGTCTTCATTTTTCGGAAATATTTTATAAGAACCTGTTCCAGGATTTCAAACCCATGCTTTTCCAAAATAAATTTCAATCCAAACGAGGAATACCTGGCATAATTATAGGGTTGCGAATGTTCATCCCAAACAAACGGCGCCGTCATCAGCATGGCGCCTCCGGTTTCAGTTCCCGGTAAAGTTCCGCCACAAATTCATCCGGATTAAAAACATGCTCGAATACTTCAAACATTACAATTTGGATAAAATTCTTGTTTCCTGATATATCTTTCGTAAGATTACAATAAACTAATATATGTCTTCTTAAGTATTTTAATTTTACTTTTAAAAATCATATCGATAATATGTGTTTACTATAATAGTTTTTTCCTTCTCAAGATACAACCTTCAAATATTGCATTTATGTTAGCTTTTCCGATAGATTCAAATTTTGCCATAAGATCGTATTTCTCGTTGAACAAATTATAAAAATCATTTTTATTAAAAAACCAGCTCGGATAGCTGCTTGGATATATTTCCGGAGGCACGACCTGAACAGTCAGTCGATCTCTTCCGTCCAGAAGTAAAGGTGTCCTGTCCAAAATAATAAAATCAAAATTATACGAAATTACTTTATCGAGAAGCTCATACGGATTTTGAAGATATGAAAGCACCGAGGATATCAAAATAGCCTTGGGTGATTGTTCTTTGACGCAGGTCCCGAGATCTTCATAAAACCTGAGTTCATGATCTTCAAAATACTTCTTCCCCACCTCGACAAACTGCTTTTGCTCGACGATACTCCATCGTACCTTGGATAAGGCTTGCAGAAACGATCTGGCCTGAAAATATGAGGTCCCCAGGGAACCGCCGAAATCAAGTAAATTTAATTCCCCCCGGGACTGGACCGCAATCCACATCAACCCGGCCAGGACCGGCCAGGAGTACTGGACTTCATCGAACAGCACCCCATCGCGCTCAGCAACGGCTTCGCCCTTCTTGACCTTGAGGGCGCCGGTCTTAATCCTCTCCAGTATAAGCCCGTCATCATAACCTTTCGAGGCCTGACGGGCCTCTTCCCAGGAACCGTAGTCCCCGATCCAATGCACCCCTTTGGGGGGCATCTTGGAACGAAGCAGCCGCATAAGTATGGGCGGAACACAACTTAAGAACAACTGATATAATTTTTCATTAATGTCTTTCATAAGAAGTCCAACTCTTAGATCATAACAACCGCTTATTTAATACCTGTCCCCTACACCGAATTGATTACTTTAAGATTTTACCTATGGCAATTTATTCTTTAGCTTTACCAAGCAATACCCGTTTTATAACCCGTTTCAGGAATAGTTTGAGCCGGATTATGAATGGCAGTCTTAAAGATAACATATAGCGCTGAATTTTCTTTCTGGCGCCTTCATGCTCTAGAACTGGAATATCTCCTATCGGCACCGGAGAATTCGACAGTTGCACGTCAAGATGGTCAGTGACTTGACAATTAGTCCCGCTGCCGTCCCCGCCAATATGCATGACCAGGGAACGCCCGGGGAAAAGGGTTAATAGGCCCTTGACGAACCCCGAGGCGTGCCAACGGATCGCCCAGGACGAGATTTTCCCCTGGATCTGATCCCCTAACATCTTGGTGTACGGGTAAGCGCCATTATAATCGAACTGTTTGGTTAATTTGTGTTTTTTCAGTTCGGACAGCAATTTTTCACCATCGGCCTCGAATAAATCCCAGCCGCGTTTCCACGTTCCCCACCCCAGACAATCCGTTCCCCGGATAAAAAAAGTCTCGGGCAAGCCCTCCACCGGATAGATGTATCCGACTATGCTAATAACCTTGTCTTCATTTTCATAATAATTCAATCCATCATTCAAATACCTCAAAAAATATGGCGCCGTTACCAAATCGTCTTCCAATACAATTATGCGCCCGTAATGATCGATGGTCTCGGAAACTCCGCTGATAATGGAAGTGGCCAGACCATAATTTTTTTCTCGATTGATAATTTTAATACTCTTAAAACCTTCGATAGTACGGATATATTTTCGTACTTCTTCAACTTTTAACAGATCGTCTGAATTCTTCGGACCATCTGAATAAATTATCAAGTCGCTCAGGTCGGCAAGTTCATTTTGGCGTAAAGCCTCAACTGTCTGGGCAAGATGCCAGGGACGGTTATAGGAAAAGAGAACTATGGGAGCGATCTGCATAGGATATAACATGTCAGGGGCAGCTGATTCCTTACCTGCCCAACATCAGGTCCTTGAATTTTTTAAGAGAATACCGACAAAAGGAATATAACTTAGATATCGGGGCGGCGAAAGGAGAGAGAACGCCTAACGTTTGGAGGCGCCGGGGCAAATTCTTCATCGTCAAAGGAGATTTCTTCAGCCCATCCGGACCCATAAGCCAATCGGCGTCCTCCAGGTTAAAGATGTAATCCCAGCCTCCGGCCAATTCCAGGTTAATATCCCTCTCCGGACCGCCATGCTCGGTCCCTACTATTTTGGGATGGTGCGAGTAATCATGGTTTTGATGGACGATCATCATGACTTGCGTCGCATCAATAACCGGGATTTGCATCTGGCGGGTCCTATAGATCAGCCAATTGTCCCAGCCCGGACGACCGATGGCAAAGGGGGGCAGATCCTGATACATCCCCCGAGGAAAAATAAAGCAGTCAATCCCCGCAGGCTCGTGAAGCCGGCCCCTGGATTTCACCGACTCATTCAATCGGCTCTGCCAACCCGCAGATTCGAAATCAAACTCAAAGTCCAGATCCAGGTCCCAGCGCTGACAGGAAACCAGAAACCTGTCCAAGGAAATATTTTCAATGACCTTCAACAGATTGGGGGTAAGAATAATGTCGGCATTCACATAGGCCATGAGCGAGCCTCTGCCAACTTCCTGGGCAATCTGGAAGGCCGAATTTACCATGGGGGTATTGTATTGATTGCGGTCCACCACCGGAACATGACCGACTCCGAGGGTTGAGGCCGTCTCGGCCATCCCCGTCTCATCGCCGATCAGAATGATTTCCACTGCCGGACCCAGAGTAATCCAACTCCTAATGGCGTTGCGCTGAATTATCCCTATGTGTCCCGAAAAAGGTTTAGGGAGAGTAAACAGGGTAATTTTCGGGTTATTATTATGGTTCGAAGCAACCATTTGCCTACCAGCCACCCTATTCTCCCGCCATTGCGCCTGAGAGCCAGTGCGGTTAGAGTTAGAAATTGATCCGCCAGTTCCAATCACTTAAATAATCCCCCCAGTGATCTAAGCAAATTAGGCTGCCCGGTCGCCTTATCAGCGCTCATCGCAATTGCCTTACGATATCTCCACGGCAACACGCGCACAGCCAGTTCTACAAGTTCCAAGAAAAAGAGTGGAACTGTTTTCTCATCATTTTTCACGATAACCCAATTATCCACATTCTTTAACAGAGTCAATTCATCTTGATTCACTAAACCCTTGCGGTAATAAAACTCCGCCAATTCATAGCCGAAATCATAACAGCCCACCATTCCACAAAGAATGAGCGATTTCAATGCCTTTGCCCTGGTAAGCGATTTTAATTCTTTTTTACCATCCAGTTGGATATAGTCCTTGAGCCAGGTAGACTCACACCATAATAACTGGCCTTTTGCCTTACCCGAAGCCCCTATAAGGTTTTTTCTCGGGATCCGGTTCAATTTAAAGTCAAAGAGTAAGAAGCCGTTGGCTCTCAGAAAACTATCAATCTCGGCGTACGTATCTTCTTCAACATAATTTTCGGTGAACCCGGGTTCAGCTTCAATAAAAATTGTGCTGTCCAAAATATGGGCCGCATTGGATAATATCGCTAAATCTAATCCTTGGGAATCTACCTTGATAATATCTACATCCAAGTTCTGTAATTCAGGAATACTGGTTAGTTTTCGAGTCGGTACGTTTTCATATCCTTCAACTTCAAATAAGTGGTCAAAACTGAACCTTTTTAGCCAGTTTTTATTAGGTTCTTTCAAAGAATAACATGAAATGCTTGTTGTCTTATACAACCGTCTCTCGCCGTCGGTATCTGCAATGGCGTAGGGTAAGTATGTTGCTGAATTAAAATCGTGCGATATCCCGCTCAATCTTTCGCATTCTTCTTTGTTAGGATCAAATCCGTAAAGATTGATCAGGTGGTTTATCGGTTTCCACCAGCTATTCAGATCGCCGCTGCAACCGATATCGATAAAATTAAACCCACCTCCAATATCTTGTAACTTAAGTTTTGATAACATTAAATCCTCCTTATCGTTTCTTGAGCATCGGGGTAATCAACTCATCCAACTGTCTCACACGCCTCGCAAAGGTGTGGTCCCGTAAGGTGCGCTTTTGGCCTGCGGCGGCAATGGCTTGCCGCTCCTCGTCGTGATCCAGCAGGTAGCGAACCTTTTCGATACACTCCTCGGCACTCCGGTAGGTAACCACCTCGAGTTCGGGCTCGAACAGGTCCGCCAAATTCCTTTTCCATTCGGTGATCAGGCAAGAACCCATGCCGGTGGCTTCGAACAGCCGCATATTCCCGGCATAATTTTCGGCTAGGTCAGCATGAACGTTTAGGGTAATTTTGGCGCGGGCTAGTAATCTATAGTATTCCAGCCCAAAGACGGGAGGGTGAATCCTTCCTAAATAGCTCTCGTCCAGGGTGGGCAACGTGGGATTTTCTTCCCAATCAATCCCCCGCCGGAGTAAGGGGATCCTGGCCTTCTGCCTCTCTGACAGACCCATTCGGCTTAGAATATTATTCGTCTGATATATGGCATTATAGACTTGTCGGTGAGCTTGAGAAGGCAGCGGCAATGGTCCATTAACATGTCCCCAGACTTGCAACGGAGAAAAGTTCAATAACTTTTCGATTAAAGTATATCGTTGGGCATGAACCCCCTTGGAGTTTCCAATAGTGCCGGCGAATATGAAGTCAAGGTCTGGCTTCTGATTGGATTTTACGACCTGTAAAACCGAGTCTTCAAACCCGTGTGTGAGAAGTTCCGCTTTTGCGCCACAATTTCTGAGTCTCTGGACGAAATGCGGTACAGAAGTTAAAACCAGATCCAAATCTTCAAAGGAAGCAAAATCTCCAGATGGCGCCCCCCTCCAGCCAATTAAGAATAATTCATGGTTGTAAGCCTGTCGTATTTGTTCCCTGAATCCTTTATCAAACAAAGATAAGTCCTGCAAATAAAGAACATCCGGCCGGAAGGCAGAGATTTGGGCCAGCACGATCTCCTTCAACCAGTTTTCTTTTGTATAATTAACATTATGTTCTCGAGCCCACGCTTTTTGCATGGGCTCGATAGAGGCGAATAAATCTTGGGCTTCGTTCCCCAATCCTTCCATGTGCCTGGCATAAAAATTCGACAAACTATACCAGGTGCCGATAAATTTATCGTAAAGTTCCTGGAAAGGCAAAAGTTCATAAAAAAAGAAAGGTGTATCAGCCAGGAACTGTTTGAGAAAAACATCATAAACCGTGGTGATTTTTTGAAAGTGATAATTCATAGAGCTACCACTAACGAAGCCAGGTCCGGATCGCCTCGGCCACATAACTAATCATCTCATTGGTCAATTCAGGATACATCGGCAAGGATAGGATCTCATTTTGGTAAGCACTCGCCACCGAAAAATCTCCCGGACTATGCCCGAGGTACTTGTAGGCCTGCAAATTTGGCAGGGCAATAGGGTAATGAACTCCGGTGGCAATGCCCCGCTCTCGCAAAAATGCTTGCAGGTTCTCACGATTCTTGGTCCTGATGACATAGAGGTGATACACGTGCTTCGCACCCGGAGTTACCTCCGGGGTTACCACGAAAGGCATATCCTGGAGCAGTTCATGGTACCTTGCTGCGTTTTGCCTTCTGGCTTCGGTCCAAAGGGACAAATATTTTAGTTTGACATTTAAAATTGCTCCCTGAATGCCGTCCAGCCGGGAATTCACGCCTTCAATCTCATGATCGTACTTGGACAGCCGTCCATGGTTGGCAAGCATCCGCACCCTATTGGCCAGACCCTCGTCATCCGTCACCACCGCCCCGGCATCGCCATAAGCACCCAAGTTTTTCCCTGGATAAAAACTGTAGCAGAGAACATCTCCGAAGGCCGCCAATGGAGTTCCATCGATTTCGGCACCATGAGCTTGGGCGCAATCCTGGATGATTTTCAGACCGGAATCCCGGGCAATCCTGCAAACACTTTTCATATCTGCAGGTTGGCCATAAAGATGCACCGGAATAAGGGCCCTGGTTCGGCCTGACAGCTTTTCGGAAATCTTGGTGACATCGATATTGTAGGTGTGGGGATCACAATCCACAAACACCGCTCGGGCTCCAGTCAGAGTCACGGCCTCCGAAGTAGCAACAAAGGTATTAGCCGGAACTATAACTTCGTCTCCCTCGCCGATACCCAGGGCTTTTAAGGCAAGAAACAAGGCATCGGTGCCATTGCCTACGCCTACACAGTGTTTTGCCCTGCAGAAGGCCGCAAAGTTGGCCTCAAATTCCTTAACGTGTTTACCGCCGATAAAGGCGGTGTTCTGAATCACATCGGCCAGGGCTGCTTGAATCTCTTTGGAGATGCTCAAGTATTGGGCCTTCAGATCAACAAAGGGAATATTAAAACCCATTTTATTTTCATTGCCTCCTTGTTAAATTCAAGATCTTCGTAACCAATTTTCGCACTCACCTTATTTTTATAGATCTTATGGCTAAATAGCTATCTTAAGGACCGCATGGTCAAGCCGCTTTTTTCGAAGCCCGTATAAACAATTGACTGGATAACTCTTCGAATTCCTTGCCAAGTTCAAAAAGAGCCTGGTATATGTTCCTTGGGAGATTTAAACCCTGCATTTGACCGCTGGAAAAAGGCTTTAACATATAGCCGAAACATTCGTAAATTTTGAATCCGGATTGGTTAAAAAGCTCCTTAAAACTTTCTTTGGTGAAACGGCCATATTGGCCAAAACGGATATTCCGTTCAGTGGAAGCGCGAGTATTTTCCAATAGCTTCGCTTTAACACCGACTCGCCGATGCAAAGAATTCATATTGGGGACGGTGGCAAGAATAAACCCTTCATCCTTCAATTTCTCTTTGACAAGTTGTAAAAAGTTTCCCGGTACTTCGATATGGTGCAGAAGACTAGCAAGGATGACGATATCGTATTGGTCCTTGCTTTCAAGCTCCTCGAAAAAACAGTTGTGAATGTCAATGTCAAGATCATAGGAGGCGAGGTTCTGGCAATACTTTACAGAAGGCTCGACGACTACCAACTTCCGACATACTTTCGCCAATTCTTTGGTCATTTCGCCAGTAGCGCACCCAACTTCCAATACCATTCGGTCATTGCAAAAAGGCAGAATGAGGTCAGTGGCGAATTTAGTGTTGACTATGTCGAAGTCCTGGGAAATATCATATTCTTTGGCTATTTCCTCAATTAGATTCTTTTTCACGAAAGTGCTCCATCAAAAGGCCACTCGCCTGACAAGTCCCGAAGGATCCACGTATCTCGTGTAAGCAACCTCCCGCCAAATTGCTCTTTGAAATCTAAAATACCCCATTTGATCCATTTCCCTCGGCTGGAAATCCCAAAGTTGAAAAATTTAAATCCTTTTTCAGCATAATGTGAAAAAATAAGCATAAAGAGCCCCGTGAGTGGATTTACTCGGGCATAGTTATAATCCTGGGAAATATAGAAGGTGTGGACGACCTCGTTGTTGAGTTCAAAAATAATAACAGTTCCTATTAATCGTTCTTCAAAAATAGAATAAAATACTTTAATTTCTTTCTTGTAAAGTCGCTTCAAACGGAAAATCTCTTCCAAACTATGGGTTGGGTCTTTTTGGTACTTAGCATTGAGGTTATTTTTGATAAGAGCATACGCCATATTAATCTCAGCCTCAGTCTCCCCTAAATGATGGCTTATTCCCAAACGCTCGTCTTTTTTGCTTTTAATGTACTGTTTCGTTGTCTTACGAAAATTCGGGTATGAATTTATATTTTTAAGGTCTATGACAGTGCTGGCTTCTTTTGAAGCTAACTCAAAACCCCGGTGCCAGAGAAGAAATGTCAAATCGCCGATAGAGTTCCCGGTGGGGAACTCTTCGGGGAGGATGAATTTTATAAACTTAGCTCCGTATATTGTGAAATAATGTTTGATGATGATGTCGACGATCTTCTTAAGGGCCTTTGTCTTTAGTTCATCCCGATAGATAATACCGCCATAAGTGCTGCCCGGATGAGAGACCACCCCCACCTGTCCGCTGCCCTCGTTGAGGGCAGCTGGACATACCGCCAAGATGGAGCCGTTTTTCTGATCACATATTAATACTGAGCAGTCCCTAAACCTGTCTCCATGATAGGAAAGAAATCGCTGCTCATGAAAAATTGTGTGGTTTCTGGAGTGATTCTTGACAAAATCGTCCCAATCTTGTCTCTTTTCACCGCTGTAAGGCACTACTTTAAGGTTATGGCAGTCTGAAGTAGACATTTTCGACATAGTCCTTGGTTGCGGCGTCGGGTTTGCGGATTGCTTTTCTGATGAACTCGCTGGGAAAATCCGGGCCTTTGAGTTCGATAAATAACTTCTCAATTCTTCGTTTATGTTCCAAAACCCGTTCTCGGGTCATAGTTCCTGTCTCAATATGCGGACTATAGCAGTCGAAATCAAGAAAGTCGTTTTTTTTCGGGGATTTTAGATAATTATTTTTCAGACAATCTGCAAAGAATTTTGTTCCTGGAAAAGGCGTGGCCAAATAAATAGATAAAGAATCTATCCTATAAGCATTTTCTTTAATAAATTCCTCTATATCCTTAATTGTTTCCTCAGTTTCGCCGGGCATCCCTAAAACAAAGTTAACAATCGATAATAGTTTCAGCTCGCGGCACCAATCTAATACTTGAATTACTTTATCAATCGTTAGATCTTTCACAATAACTTTATTGCGTATTCGATCATTGGAATGTTCGACCGGCAAAGATAGAGAAACAGCGCCGGCCTGTTTCATCCAGTAAAGTACATCTTTGGTAATATACCGTATAATCAACCCTGAAGGAAATGTCAGCCTTACGTCCAACTTTCGCTTCACAACTTCACGACAGATCTCAATAAGCCGATCAGGCGAAACATTACAAGCATCGTCAAAAATTGAAATAGTTTTATATCCCCAGCGGACCACACAATCCTCAATCTCGTCGCAAACATCTTTAGGTTCTCGCCTGCGCCATTTATATCCTTGAGTCAGGTGAACGCTGCAAAAGGTGCACCTTCCAGGGCAACTTCTAGAAGTAATGACAGGCATAGCGACCCCGTCTTGTTGATACCTCTCGTGAAGAAGCAATTGCCTGGCGGGCCAGGGAATGGCATCCAGGTTTGCTATGAAATGCTGCTTGGGCTTTATGATGACGGTGTCGCCTTTTCGAAAACCAATGCCGTCTATACCTTCCAGTTTATCGCGGTCGTTAAATTCCAGGGCTTCAACCAGATCTACGATCGTCGATTCGGCCTCGCCTTGAATAATGAAATCGGCTTGAGAACTTTCAAGGACATACTGTGGCATGGACGTGGCATTAATACCACCGAGAACAATATTCCTGCTCGGCTTGTCCTTCTTGATAGCTGCTGTAATCTCCTTGATGCGGCAGTGTTGGCTGGTGAACCCACCAATCCCCACCAGGTGCGGATCATATTGTCTGATCTCGTTGATTAATTCCACATCAGACATCCCGAAGCATCTATGGCTTTCAGTGTGCGGTCGAATATCATCCGATTCAGCCACCATATCAATGATTCGCACGTCATGACCAGCTCTTAAGAGCGCCGCAGCACAATATGCCAATCCAATCGGCGGGGCTTTTTTGCTTTGCAAATCAAAGCCATATCTGATGCTAAAATTCGGTTTAACCAGGAGAACTTTGTAAGACATTACCTTCCCCAAGAATTATGTTAATCCCTCGTTTATTTTTGCAATCGGTACCTTTAGTTGCGCCCGGTATCTTTACAATCCAAGCATTGCTGCGCTTTTTCAAGGATTTGGGTAACCTGCAATCCATTGTGTCCGTCAGTGATAGGTTTGGTGCCCTTGATAACGCTCTCCAAGAAATGCTGGCATTCCAGCCTCAAAGGTTCCTTAAAATCGATTTTGGGAATGAAAATATCACCTGACCTATTTGCAAGATTAAATTGCGCATAATCCTCAACCGATGGTAATTTATTCATTATGTTCTTTTTATCAATACCTTTATCGAAAATGACAATTTTGGCGTCTGCAGATACATCGTCATAAACCAACATCTTTTTGCTACCAACCACAACCAATTTCCTTGTTTTAGTCGGATCAAGCCAGCTTACATGTATATGGGCCGCCCGGCCTGAAGGAAACTCAAGATCCATAAAGACCACATCTTCAATGCCTTTCTGCAAGAATGACAACCCCTTGGCCGAAACTTTACAAGGGGTCTCTTCCAACCAGTATAAAATGATCGAAATGTCATGCGGGGCCAGGTTCCACATGGCATTGACATCTTGACGCACCCGGCCAAGATTTAGTCTCTGGGCCATTATGTAATAGATGTCTCCTAATTCACCGCTATTTATATATTCCTTTGCTTTTATCACAGCCGCATTGTACAAAAAAGTATGGCCAACCATAATAACTTTTGACCGGTCACGGGATATTTTAATCAGATCTTCGGCCTGTTCTGTCTTCATAGCCAAGGGCTTCTCCACTAAAACGTGTTTTCCTGCCATAATCGCCCTTTTGGCCATTTCGTAGTGCAGCGCTGCAGGTGTAGCGATGATTATTGCATCTATAGTCCCATCTTTGAATACCGACTCACTATCGGTAGTTGTTGTTATTGCGGGAAATTGTTTCTTAACTTTGTTTAGACTCGCAGAATCTAAATCGCACAATGTAAATTTTTCCACGGCTTCGAGTTGCATGAAATTCCGAACCAGATTTGGACCCCAATGGCCAGCCCCAAGTTGGGCAATATGCAAACGATGGTTATTCATGAATTTTCCTCCGGAAAAAAATCCTTGTAGTTGATGAAAGTTGTCTGACGGGGATCATTAGCGATCCGTTCAGCATTTTCTTAATCGCTACGAGGGAAGGTTTATAGTAAACTGCCTTTACTCTCAGTTGGGGCTCCGACGGCGCCAGGCCATCAGTGAGTCCTCCGACTGTCAATAAACTCTTGGCTGCATTCCAGATCATTGCTGGTAACACGTGGAATTCCTTAGGCTCTGGCCACTTGACTCGAAATTATAAATTCAAGAGCCTGGTTTGCCTTTCCATAGTCTGTTTCGATATACGGTGTATCCTCCTCAATCTTTTCCTGTTTGTCAGAATTTCCTATGGTTGCAAGTAGATCATCTGCATTTAAACAGCAGGAAAATAAACCCGTTAAAATGTAATCTGCCTGGTCTACAGCATAATTATGGTCGACAATTGTATTTGGAATATCAAAGGTAATAGCTTCAAACCCACAACTTGATCCGCAAGTTATATGGTGGTCAACTCCTCGAAATAATAAATATAGTGGAAGATCAGAAGACAGTTTTGTTTCATAATTCTCAATATTATTTTGATGCAATAATATCTCTATTTTCGTTAACTCGTTTTTATAGAGGGGATGCGCCCTGATGAGCCAGAGCCAGTCCTGGGGTGATCGGCGCATGGCTTCCAAAACATGGGCCGGGATGGGCTCCGCCAGAGGCTGCAGAGTGAAGAGGATCACTTTGCGGTATTTCTTTAAGGAGTCAAAAAATTCTCGGACCTCGGGCGATTCCGGATAACCCGCCTTCTGCTGGTATTTGGCCAGCCAAAGATTGCCTCCCACCACCGGCTGATGGTGCCGGCACCCATCCGGCTGTCCTCTCAGAATATTCTCCTTTGATTGTTCTCCCCAGACCCAGAAAAAATCAGGAACCAAATCATAGCCTTCCACCGGTATCTTGGTCCATTGGGAATACAGGCCATGGTATGGGCCTATACAGCCATGTTGTATGTCCACCGTTTTTATCCCAAGTTGATTGGCAGCTCTGATGAGGGCCATAATAATCGGAGTATAGTAACATATTACAAAAATAACCTTTGGAGAGAGACGAGACAATAATTCAATATAAAATAATTGATGCTCCTCGACTAGTTGGGCAATATTAACAATAAATCGTTCATTTAATATTACTTTGCTATTGGTAATTTCCTCCACAACTTTTTTAAGCTCAATAAAGTTAATTATATTATCGGGATAATTTCGCGCCAATTCATCCCTCTTCATTTTATTAAAATGGCTCGAATCAAGAAATATAGTATCAATGTATCTTGGCAAACTTGACGCAACATTTTCGGAACTAATCTCCACTTTTAATAACTCATATCTATTATTTACAAAATCTATCATTGAATCCAAATATATATTGTAAAATTTCCCAAATATATTTGTATAGTTTCCATTTCCATTGCTACTAAAGAAAAGCAAGTCAATATTATTATTAGCTATTTTGTTTAATTCTTTAGAATGATAATATAAATGATAGTAATTTTTTAAAGATTTTTTGGCCCGTGAAAGAATACGCCTTGATTTAATAAAAATATTATCCGGTACAGAAGGAATGGCATCCCCTGAGGACTTGATAACCTCTATGTCTGGATGGCATAGCTGCGTGGAGATAAATAAGCGTATTAATGGCCATACCTTTATATCCTTATAAAGAACAGCATTTATATCGCATTGCTGTTCTATTTTGACAATTTTATCAATTATTGTATTAAATTCCACAATTTTACCCAACAATTATGATCTAAAGATATGCGAAAGCCGAAAACCATTTGGTTAAAAATCTATTTCTATTTTCGGATAACGCACCTTAATGATTATCTAACGTTGCCGTGACGCAATCCGCGATTGCTTATCTCCACCAGGCCAGGCCAATTCCGCCGGTCTTAATTTCATAACCAATCCGCTCAAACAATTTCAGTACTGCCTATAGCCTCGAAAGCTCGCGTCAGCGTTATAGTACAGTTCATCGGTTTGTCTCAGATAAAAATCCAATTTAGCTTTATGGTAGTTCGTTATTAACCTTGAATTTGCATCATGGAGCGCTTCATGAAACTCACGATCAGATAATTCAGTGAAATTAATCGTTAGCAAGTCAGAATTAAGGTGCTTGTTTTCATAGAAATCCTGACAGTCTTTAAGCAGTCCTTTTTCAATGGCGTAATAGTATAACGGACTTCCCGGGTAAGCAGTAACTGGTCTGATTGTTCTCATTTGAGCAAAATCATCATATTTTAATAAAAACTGCACCCCTTTCTCCAAAGTTTCTCTATTTTCACCAATATTACCAAAAATAATATTCAGTCCAGGGCTAATGCCTGTCGCCAGAGTCGCCTCAATTCCCTTAACAATCTGCTTGGTGGTTAAAGCCTTATTCATATTCTTTAATATTTGGTCGTCGAAAGCCTCAATACCGTAATTGATGAAGACACAGCCGGCTTTTTTCATCAGCTTTAAAAGGTCCGGTTTGGCATAATTTAGCCTGCCGTTACAGTTCCATTTCACTTTTAGATTACTCTGGATAAAAGCTTTGCATAAACTTTCGGTCCGGTCCATCGAGGACATCAGCAATTCGTCCCCAAAGGCTATATACGTAATGCCGTAACGCTTGGTTAACAGGTCGATCTCAGCGATGATCGATGCATTGCTCCGGGGTCTGAATCCCTCATCCAGGCGATAACAGAAATTGCACTTGAAAGTGCAGCCTCGACCCGACAAAATGGGCATCACAAAGTCCGTATTTTCGGCCCGCGCCAAGCGAATCAGTCTGTAATATTCAACGGGGAAAGATTCATAGGCAGGAAACGGAATGCTGTCGATATCCTGGATAAGCGGGCGCCTGGGGTTAACCGTCACCTCGTTGCCCTGGCGAAAGGCAATACCCTGAACCCCGCTCAAAGGCTTGCGATTGGCAATGGCATCAAGCAATTCCAGGATGGTTTCCTCGCCCTCGCCGATAACGATAGCGTCTGCCTGGGTTTTTCTTAAGAAATACTCCGGTTCCGGCGCCGGACCATGGCCTCCCAGGATATAATACGGTCGATTCTTCGATCTGTTTATGGCCTCAGAAATATTTAACAGTTTCTTATACTGGTAGTACCCTCCAATGGTACTAAGCCCAATAACGTCGAATCTATGATTATTTAAATAATGCTCGAGATGACTATCGGGGAAATGATGAAGATCCTGATTATAAATTTCCACATCAATTTGTTCTTTTTTAAGAGCGGCTGTGATGTATGCCATCCCTATTGGAAAGTAATGAATGAAAGATTTATTGTCATAAATTACTAACAAGACTCTCATTTTTATTTATCCTCAAGGCCGGAACTAAGAGTGTTCTCCAGCATATTTTGGCGGGCAATTATACGTTCCAAACGCTCCCAGTCCTCGGGTTCATCAATGTCGGCGGCCACGTTCTCCGGCAATTCGTAAACGGCAATCTTGCCCCCGAGGCGGCACTGGCACTCCTCCAGGATCCGGCGTTTCGTAAAATAAAAGGCTCCAGTCTCCCAGAGCGTCCCTCTGAACTGCTGGCGCATAGGCCGGTGTAAAGGATTATAGTTGATAGGTTGACCTTCGTCGCTCCAGAAAAATCGCTTTAGGCGAACACAGGCTACCAAGGAGTCAGCCCCCTGTTCTTTGAACTGATCGTAAGCCTCAGCAAAATCAATCGGCCGGGTAAGGGGTGACGTAGCCTGAATGATAGCCATAACCTCAAAATCGACCAGTGAAGCGGCGTGGAGCATCACTGATTCCGTGGTTGCGGTATCCGTGGCATATTCCGACGGCCTCATGATTACCTCCAGCGGAATGCCGATTTTTTTCACCACGCCCGCAATTTCCGTCGAATCGGTGGATACAATCAGACGCTCGAAGATGCCGGATTGAAAAGCCGCTTCCAAGGCCCAGGCGCAAAGAGGTTTCCCCCCCAGAGGCTTGATATTCTTGCCCGGAATACCTTTCGAGCCTCCCCGGAGAGGTATTAGCGCAATAATCATAGACCTTTCCCATATGCTTCCAGGTTCAGCAGAGCCTTGTAGACGCCAGCGGCGTGGTGATGGTGGCCACTCCAGATTTCAGGTACCCAGGAGAAATCAGCATTTTTAATCAGATCGAGGAATAGGTCGAAATCAAGCTCGCCATCCCCCACCTGGAGCCCTTCGCCGTTAATCCCCGATGCATCGGATATATGCATATGTTTGACATACGGCAAGACGGTGTGAATGTATTCGGTAAGGTCGGCATGATAGAGATTGCAGTATAGGAAAGCGTGGCTAAGGTCGAAAACCATTCCCAGACCAAGCTCGGCGCAGAAACGTACCATATCTTCGGCTTTCATGAAGCCATATTGGTGCCATTCCCCACCCAAATACCATGGTCGCGGCGGGAGGTTTTCGGGAAGTATCTCTATCTCCTCCAGTTTATAGTCGAGCCGCCTGAAGTTGTGTATGGCGCGATCCATGAGTGCCGCTGTATCGATATTGCCCGGATCATCCAGAAACATACCACCCAGATGCATCACCAGCTTGGGCCGACCCCGTGGAAACCCCTTAGCAATTTCAAGAGTCTTATCAATCGATTGTTGTAATATGGAGAGGGATTGCTCAACCTTATGCTCGCAGGGGGAGCATATATCCACAAGTTCCCTATCGAAAATCTCAGGGGCATGAACCACGAGTGCCGATACCTCTGACCTTCCAGAGAATGGCACCCCAAGGTCAGTTTGGGAACAATGGAACTCAACAACGGGTGACCGCAAGGTCTTATATTCCTCAAAGTCGTGAAACCTGCACTTGACACCCCATTCCTTGGCAAAGGCGAATTGTTTCCAGCAAGAAAGCAGAATTTCCTGTTCAAAGTCCGTCTTTGCTATGTAGAAATCCTGGGAAATATCCTTTTTGAGCACCATCCCATAGAAGGCTTCTATTTCATGCGGGAAGAGTCCTTTGCCCGGTGCCTTGAAGTCAACGTCATCCGCCTGCAGAATGTGCCCTTTTTTGAGCCTTCTCACCGCCACCGCTGATTTAGCGAAGACCTCCCGATTCTGAATTTCGCTCTGATTGACTTCCTTCTTTGAGCCAAGCGACTTTTCGAGCATACGGATATTTGAGACCATCTCCTTCCACTCTGCCGGCAGCATCGAGGCTTTGTGGTCAGGGCCCTTGTCGTTCCGGTCGAAGGTAATATGTTTCTCTATAATTCTGCATCCCATAGCCACGGCCGCGATAGGGATAAAGTTGCCGCGTTCATGGCCCGAGTAGCCGACAATGGGAGCCATCTTTTTAAGCTCCTCGATAAAACCTAGGTTGATTGACTCAAATGGCGCAGGGTAGGTGGACTGTGTATGCAAAAGCGCAAAGGTGATATCCACATTGCGAAAAATTTCGGTGCAGATTTTTATGGTTTCGTGGGGCCACATCCCGGTCGAAATGATCAATGGCCGGCAAATGGAAGCGCAGCGGCGCACGAGATTAAGATTCGTCATGTCGGCCGAGGATATTTTGACAGCAGCCACGTCTAAGGTAGCGATGAAATCCGCAGAAGCCTCGTCGAACGGGGTTACTATCAGATCAAGCCCACGCTCGCTACAGTATCTGTTAATAACCTTATAGTCATCTTCGGTGAGCTCGCACTCTCTCAGGAGAGGTATAAGGTAATCAAAGCTCCATTCGGCGCTATTCGAATCGTTGAGCACCCCTTCCGAATAGATGCGGTCCAGAGTGCGTTTTTGGAACTTGACTGCATCAGCTCCAGATTCTTTTGCCGCATCAATCATGGCAAGAGCCTTATTCAGACTCCCATTGTGGTTGATGCCAACCTCACAGATGATATAGGTGTCGGTGCTTTTATGATCCTGGAAGATTCTTTCAAGTTTTGGACTCCGGAAAGCTATCTCAAGTTTTTTAGACACGATTCCTCCAAAACTCAATAACGTCATGGAGCGTATCATTAAGTTTTAATCGCTGTTGAAACCCTAAAGCTCTCAGTTTTACCACGTTGGCACAGATCATATTACTGAGTGCATTTTCATTGAAAAATAACCCATTGTGAGTTTTAATGACTAACTTAGTGCGGGAGCGGGCCAGAGAAACAGCCATATCTAAAACTTCGGATATCGAAATGGCATGGCCAGAACCAACATTATAGACGTCACCAACTATTCCTTGCCTGAACAAGATAAGATAGGCTTTAGCTGCATCACGAACATCAATAAAGTCTCTTAACTGCGTTACGTCTCCTATAGAAATACAGTCTTTGCGCCCCTTTTCAACCAACGCTATCTGCCTGCAAATTGAAGGGATTACAAAATCAGCTCGTTGATAAGGCCCGGTGCAGTTGAACTGCCTGGTGTAGACAATGGGCAATCCCTTTTGGCAATAGTACATCGCCGTGTTGAAGAGAAATATTTTCGTGAGACCGTATATGGACGTGGCCTGCAGGGGGAATGTTTCGGATATCGGTTCGAGATATGTTCTGCCATATTCCGCCGCCGAACCGACCAGAACAATTTTCTCGGGGGATATTTTCCCTTTTTGCACCAAAGACATCACCTGTTCCAGGAACCGAATCGTTATGATGAGATTGGCATGCAGCGACTCAACCAGATGCTTGTTATCAGGCACAAAGGAGCTTCCCTGCAAGGCAATGATATAGGAAGGCCTGAGATCTGCCAAAAATGACGCCACGTCGCCGGCCGATAAGCATACCTGTTCCACACTCTCCATGTCTTCCAGCGGGTGCCTATTGTAGAGTACAACCGGTTCGAGTCCATCGTTCAGCGCCTCGGCGGCAATGAAACGGGACATGAATCCGGAACCGAAGAGCAGGAGTTTTTGGGATCGCGTCTTTGACATGTTAATCTGTTGCATTTCGAGAAACGGCACATACGAGCGTATCGCTACGGCCTATCGCTCCCAGTGCCTTCTCGTAAGCCACGCTGAGTTCTTCGGAATCGAGAAAATCCCATTTTGTGTGTCCGCCTGGACGTCCCTTGGACAACCAGTAGAGATGATTGGCGGGTGTATAACGCTGAATATGTTGCAGGTAATCAACAGCAAGACCAGCCTTGCGGGCGACCACAGCAAGTGTCCCGGCATTGAACAGGAAGAGGTGGCAGCTCCAATAGGTGAAATGAGCGAAGGCTTCGCACTGATAGAGGGTTAGGAGCGCATCCTCCGAATTCGGCACCTCCAGGATAATCTGGCCACCCGGCTTCAGCTTTCCTGCGACCTGGCGCAATAACTCCACCGGATCGGGAAAATGTTCCAGCACATGGAATAAAGTAATTATATCAAACGTTTCATCGAAATCATCAATCTGCCGGCGCACATCGAGGGCCTGATCACAAAAATAAGGGGTAAGCCTCGACTCAACTTCAACCCCACAAACCCGTGCAGCGACATCACGGGCGCGAGTCAGAAAACCGCCGATGCCACAGCCGAAATCGAGAACGGACCTATTTTCCATGCGGCGCCTAAACTGCCTGAAGCGGCGGTCATCGTCACTGGCCGATTGACGCAGCCAGGCCTCTACGTCGATAGCCTGTGCATGCATGCCAGATTCCTCGTAAAATCCACTTTCGATGTGTGCAAATGACGATAAGAATACCAAACCGCAGGAGCCACATTCAAGTACTTTTAATTCCGGATTATCCCGAACGGTTCCGTTCCGCCGCACAAAATTATCGCCGCCGCAAAGATAGCAGGAGTGCGCCATAATTATGGTTTATCCCCCTTTTTTGGATAATTTTGAATGAGATAATTCCTCTTTAAATCCGCTCGCCAAGAAATTTTCCTTTCCACTCTAATTCCGGGGCAATAATAAAGTCCCGATAGCCGCCGGTATTAGAGGCCCGACGTGAGCTTATGTCGATTATTTCAAACCACAAATCATCCTCGGGACTATCAATATGATAGCCAATGGCCGGAGAGATCGAATACCGGCCCGGTTTGAGAATTTTCCCGGGAATCCCGATGCGGTATCGGCATACCCCGGTTTGATTCATCTGCCCCAGAAAAGAGTCTTCCACGTCATTATCCGCACTGAAGAAGATTCCCTCCCCCTTGGAATTTTTGAGAACAAAGGTAGCATAATAATTCCGACTGGGTTTATTAACCTGGATGACCATTCTGATCTCCAAGCCCTCCTGGTAAAAAAACGTTTTAGAAATATTACCCTCGCGGTCATGGGTTGAGACTTGCAGTAATTGGGCCGGGAATTTGTCGTTGGGTTCAAATTTGACCAATTCGGTGTTGGTCGCTTTATGAGGAGGGTTAGTATAATAATTCGTCGCCTCCAACGTTGGCCCGTCAAAAGCTATCTGACCGGCCTCGAGCACAATGCACCGGTCACACAGATTGTTGATGGAACCGATATTATGGCTGACAAACAGGATGGTTCTGCCCTGGCTGGCGACATTCTCCATCTTGTTGAGACACTTTTTCTGGAATTCATAATCCCCCACGGCCAGGACTTCATCCACCAGGAGAATCTCCGGGTCCAGGTGAGCCGCCACCGCAAAAGCCAACCGGACAAACATCCCGGAAGAATATCTTTTCACCGGGGTGTCCAAGAAATCTTCGACCTCGGCGAAATCGACGATTTCATCAAATTTCTGCTTAATCTCTTGCCGGCTCATCCCCAGTATGGACCCGTTTAGAAAGATGTTCTCCCGACCGGTCAGCTCCAGATGAAATCCGGTGCCCACCTCCAGCAAACTGGCCAACCGCCCCTTGATCCGAAATACCCCTCTGGTTGGCGCTGTCACCCTGGATAAAATCTTGAGCAAGGTTGACTTTCCGGCCCCGTTTCTGCCGATAACCCCCAGAACCTTGCCTTGCTCAACGTCCAGGCAGATATCTTTCAAGGCCCAAAAACGGTCCCCGTTTATGCTTTCCCGCTGGCTGTCGTCAATCTCGGCCATCCTAAGGTTGGGGTCTTCTTTGCCCCGCACCCGCGCCCACCAACTTTGCAAATCCTGGTAGAGGGTGCCATGCCCTATAACCCCCAGACGGTATTGCTTCCAAAGACCGTCAATATTAATGACCGTGCCGCCCATATCAGACCGTGTCGATAAACGTCCGTTCAATGCGGTTAAATTGCACGATGCCCACCAGGGTCACCAATAAGGTCAGGGTCCAGCTTATGGCAATGTCCACAGGTCTAATAACGCTGACGCCAAAAAAGCCGTACCGGAAGCTTTCCACCACGGCAACAATAGGATTGAGCAGGTAAAACATGCGGAACCGTTCCGGCACCTGCGACAAAGGATACACGATGGGGCTGAAATACATCCACAGTTGCACAAAAAAACCCAGGGCAAAGATGAGGTCGCGATATTTCGTAGTCATGGACGAGATGAGAATACCGGTACCCAGACTCAGAAGCGCCAACTGGAAAAACAGCAACGGCAGCGCCAGACTCCACAGGTTAGGTTTTATGGGCATCCCTTGCATCAAAAAAAACAGTAAGAAGCCGATGAACAGGGCGAATTGGATAAGCAACTGGAAACTTCTCGTAATTACCACTGATATGGGCACCGTGAGTCTGGGGAAATATACCTTGCCAAAGATGCTCGCATTGGTCACGAACGTGCCCGCGATATCGGTGAGGCATCCGGAAAAATACATCCACACCACATTGCCGGCTAGATAAAAAAGAAAGGGGGGAATGTCGTCGGTAGGAAGCTTAGCGAATTGTCCAAATACCACGGTAAACACCACCGTAGTAGTGAGAGGCTGGATAATGTACCAGAGGAAACCCAGGACTGTCTGTTTGTAGGTGGTCGTAAAATTTCGCTTCACAAATAGAAATATCAATTCATGGTAACGCCAAAGCTCTCCGAAATTAAGGTTGAACCGGCTGATTCGATTATCGACCACAATATCCCAGTTATCATCAGCCACGGCATTTGATTTAGTTTTGTCCATTATTCTGCTTATCGACGATAGAGAAATGTAAATTTCAACCCGAATATTTCCTCATGAATACGATTTCACACACCTATGATTCGGCTTCTGAATAAAAAATCGGTCCACTTAATTACTTCAAGTCGGACCAGGAATGGGAAAGCAGACTAACTTCTCAATAGTGATCTCATCATCCCAAGGACTTGGCAGCAGGTCCATCAACACCAAGACCTCGCAATCGGGCTGAAAATCAGCAATGGCCCGGAACGGAATCTTGTGAGACCGGCCACCGGACTCAACCTGATCGGCATAGAGGGACACAACCTGAATGCCTTCGGAAATCAAGTAAAGTATCGCGACTTCGGTGAACGGTGTACAGCCATAAACTGAAACCTTCCGGACACCTTCCGCCACCAGAGTGCTCAGCTTTTCCAGCAGACCCTGGCGCACCTCCTCATAGAGGGCGCTCTGTCGTTTAAGAAAGTTATAGGCCAGGATGGATTTCTGGAGAATTCCTTTGGGGGTCAGGTGATAGCTGAGTTTGCGCGGATTGGCGCCGCTGATCTTGATATAACCTTTCACCGCCAACAGGCGCAAGGCAAAATTTACCGACGCGACGCTGCAACCCAGTTTCTGGGAAATTTGCCTCTGGGTCAGATTGCCATGATTTCCATGCACGGCATCGAGAATACTATATTTTAAAATTGGGTCATCCATCGGCAGGCTTGTTCATTGTTTTATGTTTTATTATCAAACAATGGACTTGGTGTCAACCTAAAACAATCAATTTTGTCTGGCTAGCCAGGACATATACGCTAACCTATAGCCAGTAAGGGATTGAAGAACCAACCTCTTGCCGACCCAAATGGCGTCAGAACCATCGCGCCGCAATTGGCTCATGTCGCCGGGGCTGATGACGGGTTTAATTGACCAGGGACGCCCCTTGAGAACCGCCGCTGGGTGTCAGCCAGGGGGTTTTGGTGGTCGAGACGCTGTTATTATTCAAAGAAATGTTTTTGCCGCTGACCAGTACCCCATCTTTTACGGATGCATTGTTGCTGAGTGTTATGGCGCCTTTGGGGCTCAAGATACTACCGTAAAGGATTGAATTATTACTCAGACTAACCGTTCTGGTGCCCGTGTTGACGAAGGTGACGCCATCACTCGTTATTCCTCCCGTTAACTTTACCTGAGAGTTGTTATTGAGGGTGAAGTAATTGGAAATGCGGATTACATATGAACTCCCCGCCGGCGAGTTTATGATGATGACCGCATTATTACTCGGCCTAAAGTTGGTTACGTTTAAATAGTTAGACCCGGCAGCGCCAATGGGCAAGGTCCTGCTAGAATTGACATTGCTGATAGTTGGTCCCAAGTTGCTCGAAGCCCCGGTGAACTTATTGTAAGCGGTGGCGGCAGCTTGAGCGGCGGCATCGAGAGAGGCGGCGGAGCTGCCATCTTGTTGGATCCCTTCCTGCACCACGGCGTTGTTGCCGATGCTCGGTTGAGGAGTGTTTTTGTTGAGGTATATCCCTCCTTGCACCGTTGCATTATTGTTTACGATAGTGTTGCCTGTGCTGCATATTCCCACGTCGCGTTGGACGTTGGCGTTGTTGCTTATAGTGACCGTGCCGTTGCCGGTCTCCAGGATCGACCACAAGCCCGAAGAGGAATTTAACTTCGCCACGGCCCAGGCACTCAAGTCAAAGGTTTTCACCCCAAAGATTGGAGCAAACAGTAACTGGGCAGGACCGCCGTTTTTTCCGGAGGTTTTGCGAATCGTCACCCGGATGGCTGGGACATCCGTTTTCTGGGGCGTAATGCCGGGTGACTGCAAAGTGTGGCTTAACTTACTCCAATAACCATAATCCACCTGGCAATCGGTGAGCAGGTACCCCGCCGCTTTATTCTGTTGGACAATAGAGGTTGCCGCGGCCTGGCCCGCGGACCAGTCCGGATTGGCATCCGATCCTAAAACCCTGGCCCCCGCCAGGGCTCCAGCGTCACTGGCCTTTTGCAGGTCGCCTTGCACCCAGGCCATATACCCGTAATCTACGGCCAGGGCGGCAGCCGACAACAGGACAGTCAGGAGCAGGACCGCCATCACCGCCATGGCCCCGGACTGGTCGAAAATGAAGGTCTGCCACCGCTTTTTCATGGTTCGGTTATCTCTCCCGGTGCTGGGTTTTGTCCCGCTTCACAATCGCGAGCGATAGGGGAAGAAGACACGGGGATGGACGGTTCAGCCGGGAAATCACCTTGAGATCACCTCAGTAAACCAGTTTGGGGGGGCTGGGGGTGCTGGGGAGATTGGGATTTGGGGGACCAATACCTTGGGGATTGGTAATGACATATTCCTTGTCAAAATACCCTTCGACATACTTGTTGCCCTGAGAGAAACCGGTAATGTGAAAGGCGATAAACCCCAGTACGGGCGCCTCAGTATTTGCCACCAAGGTTACGGGATCGACTATCGGGAGCACCACCGTCTGATTAATAAATAGCCCCATTTCATTGGGCCCATAATCTACCGCTCTAACCCCTGGTTGAAGATGGATACTGTCACCGATGTACAAGGGGGTTGGGTTGCCATTGTGTATCAGTTCCTTAGTGTAAGCGTTGGAATTGTCAACCACCTTGAAAGTACTCCACATGGTGTCGTTAACACTGGGGTCATTGCTCTCCTCGCCAATTTTAAATTGGAAAGGTATCTCAGGATGGAGTGGATCGAAACTGTTCCAAAAATTATCGACAATGGATTTGGTCGCGACCATGGGTTTAAGGGCGCCTTTTCCCACGCCGGTGGGGAATGAAATCACCGCTACCGCCCGGGCGTTGAGGTCCCTGGTCAGTATGCCGAAGATCGAGGCAAATAACATCTTGATGGGGCCGTCGTTGTGTCCCGCCGCTTTCGCTATGGAAACCTGGACCGCCGGCAGGTGTAAGGCGGTGGGGACGATACCGGATGATTGCAGGGTCCTGGTTGAAAGGCTCCAGTAGCCATACTGGACCTGACAGTCGGTGAGCGCCCGATTATCGGCGTGATTTAGCAGCACCGTTTGGGTGGCCTTAGTCTGCCCCGCCACCCAATTGGGAGTTAACGGGGAACCCACGTAAGGCACTAAAGTTCTGGCCCCGGCCAGAGCCCCGGCTTCAGCGGCCTTGGTCAGATCTGCTTTAACCCAGGTCAAATGCCCGTAATCAATGGCCACGGCCGACATTCCGAGTAGCACCACCAGGACCACGGCGACGCTCACCGCTATGGACCCGGACTCGCAGGCAAAAATAACCTTAGCTCGCTGTTTCATGAGTTAGCTCCCTGCCGGGGCTCCTTTACTCGCAGGCCATTGTAGTGGTGGAGGAAAGCGGTTGGGGGTTGGTTAATCCCGGGATTAAACGATTAAGGAAGAGCCAGTATTTTTTCGCCGTCACCTGCACACTGAGCGAAGTTCCCGCCGTGCCCGTGGTAAATCCGGCGCCTCCCGGGACCACCGTGGGGGCGGCGCTACCGGGCAGGAGATTCCGCAAGCCGCAGCCGAGGGTGCCACCATTTTCCGCCGCGGTGTTGAGTACATAGTTCTGGATGGAGGGATTCAAGGCATTGGGGATAAGCCGCGCCCCGGTAGATGGATCGGTTTGGTACCGGGTGGCATAGCGGGCGCCTTCCCGGCTGCCGGTGGCCAGCACCGATTGCATATACCAGGATTCGCCGAAGTCGACAATCCCGGCCACAATCAAGAGGAGCGGGATGAGGCAGAGGGCAAACTCCACCGCCGCGGCCCCTTCCTGGCCATGACCCAGCCGCAGCAACTGGCGTAATCGGATAAACACTGTCTATAACCCTCCCCGCCGGATCAGGCTTGCCGTAGGATCGATCACTACTCCCTGGCTTTTACCTATGGCCTACCCGATGTGCTCGCCAGCCCCGGCGGGCGCCTTCGGATCGCCGACCCTTATTAATCTTTATCGGCACAAATGGCGATTCCGCCAATTTCCCTGCCATCGGGTGGTTGCCCGGCACCGGCCCGATGGTCCGGATTCAAAGATGATCCCTGGTTTCACCTTGACAAACCGGCAAATTTTCTGAATGATTATCCTATCCTGGCCGCAGAAGGCGGCATTAGGCGGTCCCGGCAGCGATGCCGGGCGGTTTCAGGTGGAAAACATGCACGGAAACAATCTAAACCCCTAAAGCCCGGCTTGCCGCAGAAGGCTTGTACAAGACCGGGAGAGAGTGTTATCATAGCCGCATGGAAGAGGGCTTTTCCCGCAAGGAACAGCTGGCAGGCGGATTTCTCCTGGTGTTGATCATCTTCACCGTGGTGACGTTGCTGGTTATCGCCCAGTCCAAGGGCTGGTTCCAAGCCCAGAACACCTACCTGATAAAATTTCGTCAGGGCTACAACCTGCATCAGGGCTCCCTGGTCAAGATGTTCAACACGGAAATCGGCAAGGTCGCCCTGTTGAGCATTACCCAGACCACCGAGCGGCCTCAGGTAGAGGTCACCATCAAGGTCAACGAAGAGTATGCCAATCTCATCCGCCAGGATTCAGTGGCGGAAGTAGTGAGTCCCACCCTCATCGGTAGTGAATACGTCGAAATCAGTCCCGGCACCTCCGGCTACCCCAGAATCGAACCCCATGGCGACATTCCTTCCCGGGAGCGCAAGTCCGTGACGGAACACCTGGCGGAACTGGCCAGCGAAGAGAACATTCAGAAAGTCAAACACATGCTGGTCAATCTGGCCAAATTCAGCGAGGACCTGAAAAATGACGAAAAAATCCTCATGGCGGCGTTGACTCATTTGGACGAGGTCCTCAAGAACATCACCGAAGGCAAGGGGAGTTTGGGGATGTTGATCATGCAAAAGGATTTTCTGGTCCGGTTTAACCAGCGCCTGGACCAGATGGAACGCACGTGGTCCGGATTCCTGGTAGAGGCCAAAACCGTCATGGTAGATCTCAAGCCCACGACCCAGAACCTGGGAGTTTTCGCTAAAGCCATCAACGAGGAGATCGAGCCCTTGAAGGCCATCGTGGCGAACATCAAGACCGGTAGCGAGGAATTGCCCGACTTCATGGAGGCGGCCACCGGCACGGCCCGGAGCGCCAAGGACACCATGGACGCCATCAAAAACAATCCATTGATCCGCTGGACCGCCCCGGCGGGAGCCAAGAGCCAATCCATCCATGTGGCGCCGCGCACCCTTCGTTAGCCGCTGGGCCTGGCTCGGGCTGGCGGTCCTGCTGGTGGGCGGCTGCGCCGCCAAAGCCGACCCATTCGGCCAGCAGGTGAAGCGCATCGATGAAATCTCGATTGCGGGGGAGGAATTATTTTCCCGGGGAGAACTGAAGCGGGCCTCCCGGAATTTTTCCCGGGCTCTGACCATGAGCCGGTCGGTGGATTACCTGCCAGGCACGGCGCAGCAGCTCAACAACCTGGGGGCCGTGGCCCTGGAAGAGGAAGATTATCAGCAGGCCCGGGACTACTTCACCCAGGCCTACAATCTGAACCAGGACCGGCAGCAGTTTGAGGCGGCCAGCATCAACCAGGCCAACCTGGCCACCGTGGGGGTAAAGCAAGGCCAGCCGGCGGCAGCCTCCCAGCACTTGCTGGCGGCCCAGGAAGCGGCCCGGCAGTCCCGATCCCCCCAGGCTTTAGGCCGGGTGTACCTCCAGTGGGCCAGTTTTTATCTGGACCAGAATGATCCGGGTTCGGCCCAGGACTTTCTCACCCGGGCCGAGCCTCTGGCCACCACGCCGGAACTCAAGGGCGCCCTCTTCCATCACCGGGGCCGGCTCGCCCTGGCCCGGGGGGACACCGGCGAGGCCCTGGAGATGTTTTGTCGAGCCCTCGCCATCGACCGGTCGGTCCTGGACCGGGCCGCCATGGCTGCGGACCTGTTTTATCTGGGCGAGGTCTATCAGACCCGGGGGAACCTGGCCGAGGCCTGGGACTACTATGTCCGGGCCTTCAACGTCTACGCCGGCCTGGGGAGAAAGGCCCATTTAAGCAAGTGTCTGAAACGGCTCCAGGAAGTCAACCGCGAGGGCAGTCTGGGCCACTCCCTAGAAAGATTCGAAAAGCTCGCCAACCCCGGCACCACCCCTTCCTGATTTTTCCTGATAAAAGGCAGGGCCGTAGGACCGTAGGGCGGGAAAGCGAAGCACATCCCGCTTCATCTCGTTCCCAAGTTGCACTTGGGAATGAGATGGAAAATATCTGGCCCCCCCCACAGAAGGTCAATTTCACTATGCAGATCATATCCACAACCAATTGAATTTCTTAAGAAGTTTTTCTTGTGGCAAGATAGCCGCGATTGTAAAAATATCGCTCAATGCCATCTTCCAATCACCCTCATACAGAAATTATTTTGTTAAGTGGTTAAAATGACCATATGAAATTGGTCGTTTATCGCCTACCTACCTTCCCCCAATTAAAATAACATATTCAAAATGCAGTCCCCCCGGCAAAATACCGGGGGTTTGTTCATTAATAAAAACTGAAATAAAAATTGATCATACGAGATACCAGGTGTTCGGGCAAGTTTACCGGAAATTGTCTTCCGGTCCGTTTGCCCCTAAATTTCATATCTTAATCTATAGACAATATATTTGGGCACATGGAAAAGCCGATGAAATCTAACCAGCCTTACATAATACTATGGGATGAATTTGATTCTTGGGGACCTTTATCTAAGGACCGCAAACAATTGATTGCTCCTGAATCTATGTGGGGCAAAAGGTTGCATAGAATTTGTTTCTCACCGAAACGATTCTTTTATTTCTCTATTAACCACAATCGACATTATCATTCCCATTAATGGGATAGGCCTTGCGCCTCGGCTTCTCCTCAGGCCCACCATTACCGGGTGGCGCTGGCCTGGACTTCACCATAGGTGGCCTACTCTCGGAGAATCTGCTTAAAAGGAGTAGTATACTAAAAATCTGGGAAAAATTTATTTTTCCGGGAAAGTCATGCCTGATGAGAGGATGCGGCTCCAAGAATAGAAACCTTCGGGGATTTGCCCCTCGCAAGAGGTCCCAAAAACAAATTTAAACTGCGGTGACCAAGGCGGTGACCAAAAGGCGGCCGCATAATCTCAAAAAGTACTTCTTGAACATAACATTAAGAAGTCTGGAGTATCCGGGACTGTAAGGAAGAGGCGGGGGGAACTTCTTAAAGGTGGGTGCAAACAACCGCCCGGAGATCGAAAGTTGGACTCAGGTCAGGGTTAAAAAGGATGTTAATATAGGTTATATAAGCTCCCGCTACCTCTCCCCGCAACCCGTGAAAGTTACCCCGGGTCATGTAAGAGGAACCGGGAGTCAATGGCCTGGATTTGCAGGACAAATGTATTTTGATGGGAAATTGGGCTATCTTGCTCCTCACAAGATAATCCGGCTGCATAAAAGTTAACTTTTTCTATATTGAACCCCGGATCGAAGGTTCCAAAAACCATTTTTTGACTGCGCTGGCTAAGTTTGCCGCATAATGTCGGATTAGTGATCCGGGAGTGGGACGCTGTTATTTACCCGCCTCCCCTTCAACCCCCAGAGGAGGGTTATCCCTATGAGTAATCCTGGCCGATCCTATTGTTATAACGTCATCATCCTGATGCGTTTGCTTCTGGTGGTCCTTTGCCTGTGCCTCTCTTTTAACTTCGCCTTTGCCGCCGAGCTAGGTAAACCACCCACTTTCCCCCAAGACCTGACGGGTTTGAGACTACCCCCTCCGGAAAAAGCCTTCGGGGGCGTCGAGGTTTTGCTCGCCACCCCGTTGAGCCTCAACCCGAAGTACCGGGAGGCCTCCCGCCAGTTTTTCAGCACTTTTTACCTGGGCGCTTCCACCCCGACCATCGACTGGACGGGAAACCGGGCTAGCTGCAATGAGGGCGTCACCTCATTAGCCTTCCGGGACGCTATTCTTCTCCGGTTGAATTATTTCCGAGCCATGGCCGGGGTACCTGCGCAAGTGGCGTTCTCCGATACCTATGGGGCCAAAGACCAGAAAGCCGCCTTGATGATGAGCGTCAACAATCAGTTGAGCCACTCCCCTCCCAGCAACTGGATCTGTTATTCCGCCGATGGCTATGACGCCGCACAGCATTCTAACCTGGCCTTGGGGGCCGACGGCTGGGACGCCATCAACCTTTATTTCGCCGATTACGGGACGGGCTCGGCCGGTCACCGGCGCTGGATCCTCTATCCACAAACACAGCACATGGGGACGGGAGACCTGCCCAACGACGAGGCCGGGCGGGCGGCCAACGCCCTTTGGATCATGGATGAACACCTCTGGGACTCGCGCCCCTCTACGCGGGAAGAATATGTAGCCTGGCCACCGCCGGGGTATGTCCCCTACCAAGTGGTCTACCCGTACTGGTCCTTTTCCTATGCGAGTGCCAATTTTTCCGGGGCTGCGGTCTCCATGACGGAAAACGGCGCAGAGGTATCCGTGGCCCTGGAGACGGTGGCCAACGGCTATGGGGAAAACACCCTGGTCTGGACCCCCAAAGGTATGGGCAGTCGAGATGTTTGGCCCAAGCCAAGCGCAGACACGCATTACCGGGTGACGTTAAGTGACGTGTTTATTGACGGGAGTCCCCGGAGCTTCACTTACAGCGTGACCGTTATCGACCCGGCGACCATCTCGGTTCCAGGCCTGCCCTTTCTCCCGCTGCTGCTGGATTGAGGGACGGTACCGGGCGGCGCCAATTGGAGTGTGACCTCGCCTTTACATTTCCCGATTGATACTTAATTAGTCATTACATCAAGTTAAGCGTGATAGGAAGGTTTAGGTCACTTATAACTCCCCATTAACTCGTTCCGCCATGATGGCCACGTGCCTTTCCTATCGGCAAGCTAACCTCTTTCAAAAAAGGGCACCTGAAATCTTCCTCCCCCACAAATACACTGGATAGATATGGAGATCATATATACAACTATTTGGCATTGTTAATATTCTTCAACTATTGGCAAGTAAGCCGGCCAGCACCGGGCGTCAAAAATCCCGGCCTCCTTTACCTGGAGATTCAATATCATACAATAGTATCATTAACATAAAATGAGGAGGCGGAGTTTCCCGCCTCCTCGCAGAAGCTGATCGAAACTCTTAGCCATCCGATCAGCTTTATGCCATCCCCCGACCATTGAACCGGCGGGTAAGAAGTGGAGAAAGCCTTTCAGCTACTTGACATACTTGGCTTTCATTGGAATGGCGCATTTGGGGCACATCAGCGGTTCACCCGGCTTGTGCCCCGGGAAGGCATGCTCGGCATCGCATTCCGGGCACATAAAGAGGTTTTCTTTACCGGTGACATCGCCAGAGCCGCCCTTGCCGCCAAATTCCTGTTGGGGTTTATCAGCCATCTGGCATTCTCCTCTTTTGAAAGTTATCGCACACAATAATCATTACTATTTTTATGGCAATGCCCATGGGCAAAAAAATCCATCTTAAATATTCGGTTAGTGTGCGTCTATTTGGTTTTTTCGGGCAACCCGGCTATCTCATATGAGATTATGCCGCATAAGACAGGAGCCAGCCAGTCCATGCTCTGTTGGTTGGAGATTTAAACAAGTGCGGATTATCCCTTAGGAGTTTGGGCCTCCCCGCCACTCCTATACGGAATAGGACAAGAATAACCCTTATAATCTTCCAAGAAGATATAATATAATAACAATTATCAATATTGTCCCTAGAATACCACCGCCGTAGTACATAGAATTGCCTCCTCTCCCTCTGCCCTGTTTTACAGGGGCTCGGACTGAATTTTTTGCCAGCAATAAATTAATCACTACTAACGAAAAAACAAGGGAAAGGGAAATTTTTTTAAAAATAATTTTGGGTGCCGGGGTACCAAAGAGAGAGGGGGTTGAGGTGTCGCTCACTGCTATCTATTGACTACTCTGTAAATAATTCAAGTTTTCTATATGGTTGTCATAGCTGTATCCAAAACCCTGGCGACAAGTAAAGTTTTCGTCCCAAATGTCAGGCATTAGGCGATCTTGGTTTGATGATGGTCAGCTCGAACCTTGGCCATTGCAGGTGATACAACTTCCGTTTCAGAGGGCCTAATCTGCCCTCAACTCCCCTCAACCTTCTCCTGGGGCGGCGCTGCCGGGGGGGCCGGTTTCTGCCGGCGCTCGCTGAGGCGTTGCGTGATGACGTAGAACACCGGCACAAAGGGGATGGCCAGGAGGGTCGAGGCCAGCATGCCGCCGAAGACCACGGTGCCGATGGCCTGCTGGCTGGCGGCGCCGGCGCCGCCGGCTACCATGAGGGGCACTACCCCGAGAATGAAGGCGAAGGAGGTCATGATAATGGGGCGGAAGCGGCGGCGGGTGGCCTCCACCGCGGCCTCGGTGATGGACATGCCGTCTGCCCGCAGCTCCCGGGCAAACTCCACCACCAGGATGGCGTTCTTGCTGGCCAGGGCGATCATCAACACCAGGCCCACCTGGGTATAGATGTTGTTGTCGAAGTCCCGAACCATCAAGCCCAACAAGACCCCCACCATGGCGATGGGCACCACCAGGATAACCGCGGCTGGGTTAAACCAGTTTTCGTATTGGGCCGCCAAGACCAGGAAGACCAGGGTGATGGACAGGGCATAGATGAAGTAAGCCTGGCTGCCCACCTGCTTTTCCTGGAAGGAGGTGGCGGTCCAGTCGTAGGACATGCCCCGGGGCAGAGTATGCTGAGCCACCTGTCCCATGAGTTTGAGGGCCTCTCCGGAGCTGAAGCCCGGGGCCGCGCCCCCGAAGATGGAGGCCGCGGGATAGAGGTTGTAGCGGGTGACCAATTCCGAGCCCATGATCCGGTTGACCTTCATGAGGGTGCCCAGGGGCGCCATTTCCCCTTTGAGATTGCGGACGTAGAGGCTCTTGATATCCTCGGGTTGCAGACGGTAGGCCGCGTCGGCCTGGACGTAGACCTGGAACACCTGGTTGAATTTGTTGAACAGGTTGACGTATGTCGACCCCAGGTAGGCCTGGAGGGTGTCGAAGACGTTGTTCAGGGGAATATTCAGCGACTCGGCCTTGGTCCGGTCGATGTCGAGATAGAGCTGGGGGCTGCGGGCACTGAAGGTGGTGGCCAGGCCCCCCAACCCGGACTGGCCGGATGCGGCCCGGATGACCTCCATGGTCCCTTTCTCCAGTTCAGCCAGCCCCAGACTGCCCCGGTCCTCCACCATCATCTGGAAGCCGCCGGCCTGACCCAGGCCGGCGATGGCAGGCGGCACCAGCACAATGGCCTGGGCGTCCTGAATGCCAAATAACTCCTGCTGCAGGCCTCCGACGATATGCTCCTGGGTCAATTTGGCACCCCGTTTTTTCCAATCCTGGTAAATCACGAAGGTGGTCATGACGTTGGAGACGTTGGTGGCGTCCAGGATGGAGAAACCGCCCACGGTCACCCAGGCTTCGACCCCCGGGGTCCGCTTGAGAATGGCATCTATCTGGTCCGAGGTCCGTTTGACCCTGGGTTGGGCGGCGCCTTCGGGTAGCCGGGCGAACACCATGGCGTAGCCCTGGTCTTCCGTGGGCAGAAACCCGGAGGGCTGCAGGGTAAAACGCCAGCCGGCCAGAATGATGACCGCAACGAACACTATTACCATGAGGGTCGTGCGCTCGACCATCCATTGGATAAGGAGGACGTAAGCGTGCTCCACTTTGCCATAGCCCTTATTGAACCCCCGGAAAAACCAGTTGGGCTCTTTTTTTACATGGGGGCGCAACCAGAGGGCGCACTGGGCCGGCTTCAGGGTCAGGGCGTTGATGGCGCTGATGATGGCGGTGGAGGCGATGACCAGGGCGAACTGCCGGAAGAGCTGCCCGGTGATGCCCGGCATGAAGGCGGCGGGTATAAAAACCGCGGTGAGCACCAGGGTGATGCCGAGGATCGGTCCGGTCAACTCACTCATGGCCTTGATGGCCGCTTCCCGCGGATGGAGGCCTTTCTCGATGTAAACCGAGGCGTTCTCGACGACGACGATGGCGTCGTCCACCACGATGCCGATGGCCAGAATCAGGGCGAACAGGGTCATTAAATTGACCGTGAAGCCCAGCAGGGCCATGGCGGCAAAAGCGCCGATGATGGTCACCGGCACGGTGGTGGCCGGGACCAGCATGGCCCGCCAATTTTGCAGAAACACCATGATGACGATGAGCACCAGGATGCCGGCTTCAAACAAGGTTTCATAGACCGCGTGAATGGCCTGGCTGATGAACTTGGTGGTGTCATAGAAGATGGCGTATTTCAGCCCTTCCGGGAAGGTCTGACTCATCTCGGCCATGGCCGCACTGACCTTCTTGCCGACATCGATAGCGTTGGCCCCGGGCAGGGAGAAGACCAGGATTTGGGCCGATTGCCGGCCGCTGAGGCCACCAAAGTTGCTGTAAAACTGCTGGTCCAAATCGACCCGGGCGATGTCTTTCACCCGCACCAACTGCGCGGTTTCACCCTGCTCGCTACGCACGCTTTTGACGATGATATCTGAGAACTGGTTGACGTCGGACAGCCTTCCTAAGGCGTTGACCGTGAACTGGAAGGCTTGATCGGGCGGTGTCGGCGGGGCCCCCAGCCGGCCCGCCACCACCTGGACGTTTTGGTTCTGGATGGCGTGCACCACATCCAGGGTGGTGAGGTTATAGTACTTGAGTTTGTTGGGGTCCAGCCAGACCCGCATGCTGTATTGCCCGGCCCCGAACACCTGGATCTGGCCCACCCCCGCCAGCCGGCCCAGGGGGTATTGCAGGTTGATGATGGCGTAGTTGGAGAGATAGGTGGCATCATATTGGTCATCGTCGGTGTAGATGCTAATCACCTGCAGGATGTTGGTAGAAACCTTGCGCACGGTGACGCTCTGGGCCTGCACCGTCTCGGGAAGCTGGGCGGTGGCGCCGTTAACCATGTTTTGTACCAGGGTTAAGGCCGCATTGAGGTCGGTGCCCACTGCGAAGGTCACGGTAAGGGTGTAATTTCCGGAACTGGAACTGGTGGAGGACATGTAGATGGAGCCTTCCACGCCGTTGACCGCCTGTTCAATGGGGATCCCCACCGTGTTGGCGATGACCTCGGCACTGGCCCCGGGATACATGGTGGTCACCTGGATGGTGGGCGGCACGATTTCGGGGTACTGCGCCACCGGCAGAATATACAGACACACTATCCCCAGAATGATGGTGACGATAGCGATGACGTTGGCGAAAATCGGCCGGTCGATGAAAAACTCGGAGATCATGGGGCGGCTTTCTTGAGTTGCCCGCCGGTGGCCGGGGGCGGTGGTGGTTCCGAGTTCGGGGCCGCGGCCTTGACGGGAGTCACCTGTTTACCCGGGATGGCCATGAGGAGCCCGTTGGTAATGACCCACTCCTGCTCCTTCAGGCCCTCGGTGATGACGGTCAGGTCCTTGACCTCGGTGCCGAGTTTGACGCCCCGGCGCTGGACCACGTTTTTGTCATCCACCGCCAACAGGTAGGGGCCCAACTGGTCGAAGCCGATGGCTACCGTGGGAACCAGCAGCGCCGCTGGTTTTTGAGTCACCGGCACGCGCAGCTTGGCGAACATCCCCGGCAGCATCAGGCCCTTGGGATTGGGAAAGATCCCCCTGAGGGTCAGGGTGCCGGTGGTGGCGTTGAGGCTGATGCTGGCGAAGTCCAGGTAGCCTTTGTGGGGATAGTCCTTCTCATTGGCGAGGCCGAGATACAGGGGGATGTCTTTGCGAATAGCGGCATCCACCGATTCCTTGGTCTCCTTGGTGACATCAAGGAGGTCCCGCTCATTCATGGTGAAATAGACATAGAGGGGGTCGATCTGGTCGACATCGGCCAGGAGGGTGGCTTCGCCGGCGCCCACCAGATTGCCGGGGTCTTTCAGCCGGCGGCCGATGCGGCCGACGAAGGGCGAGGTCACCTTGGTGTAGCTCAGGTTAAGCCGGGCCAGGTCCCGCTGGGCCTCGGCGGACATGACCGCGGCCTGGGCCGCATCCCGCTGGTAGAGCCAATTGTCCACATCCGTCTGGGCCGCGGCCTTCTGGGCCACCAGCTTGGTGTACCGGGCATATTCGGTCTTGGCATGGAAGAGTTTGGCCTTCTGGGCGAGAATCTCCGCCTCCGCCTGCTTGAGTTTGGCCTCATAGGTGTTCTGCTGGATCAGAAACAGCAGTTGCCCTTTCTTGACCCGGTCGCCGTCTTTGAAAAAGACCTTTTCCAGGTAGCCCTCGACCCGGGCCTTGAGCTGCACCGTGTTGATGGCCTGGGTGTTGCCGGTGAATTCGAGGTAATCGGTTACCGGCTGCGTCACCGGCTGACTGACCGTGACCTTGGGCGGCGGCGGCGGGGCGAAGGTGGTTTTTTCGCCACAGCCGGCGCTCACCACCAGGATCGCCAGGCTTAACACCGCGGCCAGGGCGCGACGGCGCGGCTGCGGCGCCGGCCGGACTGCCGCTTTTCCCGTCCCGGCCTCTCCTTTGCTTAACATGGACTACCACCTCATCTCGGCACTACTGATTTGAGAAGTCTTTGCGTAGGGTGCGTCTTACGCACCAAGAATGGCCCGTGAGACGCGCCCTACGGATTTTATTTCCTCGTTCCCAAGCTCCTGCTTAGGCCACCTGTTGCAATAAGATGATTCTCTCGCAAAGCGGGAGCTTTGCCTGCAATGGGGTTCCCAAGCGGGAGCTTGGGAACGAGGACAAACCCGCCCTGCGGTTTACCAGTCCGGGGTGCGAATCAGGCGGCCTTGAGCTTCCGGGGTCGGGACCACCGCCACCGCCGCCGGGGCCAGCAGGCGGCCCCAATTGGTACGCTCGGCCATGGTCTGCCTGATCTCCGCCGGAACGAAATCGTGACCTTCCCGAATCTCCCAGCCGCCTCCCAGGGCCCGGTAAACCCCCACCAGATTCCGGGAGATGTCTCCCAGGGTAGTGGCCAGACTGTCCTGCTCGCTCAACAGGGCCTGCTGAGCCGTCAGGACGGTGGTGAAATCGGTGATTCCCTCCCGGTACTGAATGACCGCCAGTTCCAGGGACCGCATTGCCGCGGTGGTGCTGTCGGATAGAAAGCGAGCCCGTTCCTGGGCCTTCAGGAACGCCACCAGGTTGTCCTCCACCTCCTGCTGGGCCTTGAGGACCGTGTTCTGATAGGTGATGAGCAACTCCTGAAATTTGGCGTCCTGGAACCGGACGCTATTGGTGATTTGCCCGTAGTTAAGGATATTCCACTGCACTGTCGGGCCCATGGAGCCGGATCGGTTGCGCCAGTTGAATATATCAGCGAGCGTGGCGGTTCCCACATCGGTGGCTTGGGGCCCAAAGGTCCCGGTGAGGGAGAAGGCCGGAAAGAGTTGCGCTTTGGACACCCCGATTTGGTCGCATTGGGCCGCGGCCCGAAACTCCGCGGCCCGGATGTCCGGCCGCCGCCGGATCAGGTCCCCGGGAATCCCCACCGCCACCTGGGGCGGCGGGGCGGGAATTATCGCCTTACCCTTAAACAGATTCGCCAGATCCTGCGGCGGCAGGCCCAAGAGCACCGACAGGGCGTTTTTGGTCTGGCGCACCTGGGCCTCCAGGGTGGGGATAGTCGCCTGGGTGTTGGCCAGAATGGTCTTGGCCTGTTCCACGTCCCGTTCTGAGGTGGTGCCGCCTGAAAACCGCGCCTGGGCGATTTGCAGGCTTTCGGTCTGGATGCGCACGTTTTCGTTGGCGATGGACAGCCGTTTTTCCAAAGTGCGCATGAGGATATAGCTGCTGGCCATATCCGCGGTCAGGCTGACCAGGACATTGTCATAATCGGCGATGGTCGCCTGGAGGCTGGCGTCAGCGGATTGGATGGCCCGGCGAAATTTGCCCCAGAAATCTATCTCCCAGCTAGCGGTCAAGCCGACCTGGGCTTGGGCCAGACTCATGCCCGCGAAAGACGATGAACTTGTTGTTGAACCGCTTATAATCTCACCGGGGCTTACACGCATCTTTTGCAGCGAGCCGGTGGCTTGTTGGGACTGGGGATAGAGCTGGCCGGTGACGATACCCAGTTGAGCCCGGGCCCCCAGAACCCGCACCCCGGCGATTCGGAGCGTCAGGTTCTCCCGGTAGGCGGTGTCGATGAGCTGGTTGAGGGCCGGGTCTTTGAAGGCCTGCCACCAGTCTTTGTATTCTGCCGCCGCGGTTTGGACCCGCTTGTCGCCAGTGTCCAGCCAGGTCTGTTCCACCTGGACCGGCGGGCGCACGTAGTCCGGCCCCACCATGGCACAGCCCAGAACCAGCATGGCCAGGGCGGCGGCCAGCCAAACCAGCCGGCCTACCCGGGTCGCGCCGTCGTCATCGTAGTTCAGTTTGGTGGAGGTTCGCAAAATCTGGCGTATTCCTCGCTGGCCCCTGAGGCTTCCTGCCTCCGCCAACCTTCTGCTCATCAGGGCCTGCCGGCAGGCCGCCCAGATAACGGCAATTTCCAGGGGGAAAATTCTCTTGCGCCTCATTGTATGGCACATTCGTCCCAAAATCCAAGGGAAAAACCGCGCTGCCGCCATGATTCTTGCGCCGGACAAACGTTGACGGAGGCCGGATCAATCCTTAATTTATTTGGGAAAATGTGCTTGATTTAACAAATACAGTAATAATTATTAACATCTCTTAGTTAATTTAAGCCCAGCCGCATCGACTCGGCTAATCAGCAGCCGGGCGAGCCGGGAGGCTTTGAGTATCGTTATATATTTTTAGCTTATCGGCAGGTCACGAATTAAAGGTTAAGGGGTGGTGGGAGAGAAAGGCGAGGGGAAGCAGTCCCCTAAACCGCCCTCCCCTCAAGCCCCCCACAAAAAGGAGCCAGCATGACCACGTATCTGATCATCGGCAACGGTGTGGCGGGTAATGCCGCGGCCGAAAATATTCGAAAACATGATCCGGAAGGTAAAATTCTCGTCTTTTCCCTGGAGTCCCGGCCCTTTTACTATGTGCCCGCCCTGCCGGAGTATCTGGCCGGGGAAAAAGCGGCGGACCAGATCACCCTGCATCAGCAAAGCTGGTACGACCAGCGCCGCATAGAGCTCTATCTGGACACCCGGGTGACGCAGATTGACGCGGCTCAGAAATTTGTGGAGACCGCCCAGGGGCGGCGTTTCCCCTACGACAAGCTCCTTTTAGCCACCGGCGGCAACTCCTTTGTTCCGCCCATTAAAGGCGCGGACTCGGCCGGGGTCTTCACTCTCAGGACCCTGGCCGATGCCGACCGGATCAAAGCTGCGGCGGCGGGAGCCCAGACCGTGGTGTTGATCGGCGGCGGCCTTCTGGGGCTCGAGGCCGGTAACGGCCTGCGCAAGTTGGGCTTGAAGGTAATCGTGGTGGAGTTTTTTCCCCGGCTGCTGCCCCGGCAGATGGACACGGCCGGCGCCGCCATCCTGGCCCGGCAGTTGGAGGACATGGGCTTCATCTTTTACCTGGGTGCTAAGACCCAGGAGATCGCTCCCGGCCCGGATGGTCTGACGATCAATCTCGAAAGCGGGGAGAAGCTCAAAGGCGGCCTGGTGCTCATTTCCGCCGGGGTGCGGCCTGATCTCTCCCTGGCCCAGGCCCTGGGGCTGGAGATCGACAAAGGCGTCAAGGTGGATGACACCATGAAAACCTCCCGGGACGACATTTACGCCGCCGGGGACCTCATCGAGCACCGGGGACGGTTTTACGGCATCTGGCCCGCGGCCATGGAGCAGGGCAAAGTGGCCGGGGCCGCCATGGCGGGGACGACGGCCAAATATGCCGGCACGCTGCCGTCCAACGTCCTCAAGGTGGCGGGTATTGACCTGATGGCCGCCGGCGACATCGACGCCGACGGCAAGCTTACGGCCATCGTCCACCAAGATGAGGCCAATAAGACCTACCGCAAATTGGTGCTCCAGGATAACCTCATGGTGGGCGCCATTCTCCTGGGCGATATCCGGGGCAGCGCTGAAATTCAAGCCGCCATCAGCAAGAAAACCGACGTCAGCCGGCTCAAAGACGAACTGGCTCAGGCGGATTTCGACTTTAAACGCTTGCGGTAGGATCGGGCCAAATTATGGGGCATCGTGTCATGCTTCATAAATTGTACGGCATTTTATTGCCCGGTCCCAACAAACGCGTTTTTAAAGTCCCCCTTTCTTAAAGGGGGATTTAGAGGGATTATCGGAGGGTTATATAATCCCCCCCTGCCCCCCTTTAAAAAAGGGGGGTAAAATACTGGCCTTTATTGGGGCATTCACCCCTTTGAATAAATGCCGTATTAATTACAAAGCATCACATTGGGGCCGCAATCAGATGTCCATCGGCACCAAGAACAATTGATCGCGAAAAATAAGGAGGAGGTTATGGAACTGCCCGTTTACGTTACCGTGGAGGAAGTGCAGCGTGTCTGTCAGGCCTTGAAAATCCGGGATTGGACCCAACTGGCGGATGCCAAGGTAACGCCCGAGGAGGCGAGGGTGATTCTTCAGGAGGTCAACGCCGAGGGCATGCCCATCCCCCTGGTGGATTTCGTCATCGGCCTGGAGGTGGAACTGGAACACGGCACCCGTTTCCAGGATGCCAACGTCACCAACAATCACCCCATCCTGACAGGCAAGATCGTCCTGGCCCACCTCAAGGAGACCATGGATTATTACCAACGCCTGGACGTGGCCGAACTGGAAGGGGACCTCCTCAAGGCCATGAAAGCGAAAGACACGGCCAAGGCCGCGGTTAAATACCGCAAGCTCCTGAAGGCCAAACTGGCCCTGGCGGAGGCGGAATTCCGGGAGATTCCGTAAAAGGAAGCGATAGCGTTTGCCACAAATTCCTACGTTTGGAGGGTCTCAAATCCCCCCAATCCCCCTTTTTCAAAGGGGGACTTTAACAGCAATTACTTGCAGTTCCCCCCTTTTAAAGGGGGGTAGGGGGAATTATAAGGATTCCCATATCCTCCCTCTCCTCAAATTATAAGGCCGGCCGCTGGGGCGCCGGGCAGCCCGGCCCGGACCGCTGGGTGGCTCCGCCCACCAAATTCGTCAGCTTCCGGCGGGAGTTTTGGGAGAGACCCAGGCCGTCCAGTTCGGTCTGGAGTTCCGCCGGGGCGCCGTACCCGGCCAGGTAGCCGTTGACCCGGGCCGCGGCGGTGGATCCCGCCAACGCCTCGGGCGTAGGGTAGATGGCCTCGAACTCGGCCAGCAGGTCGGGCTTTTGCCGCAGGTAGTACTTCTGATGATAACCTTCGGCCAGGGTGAAGGGGCCGGCCGGGAGAATTTCAGTGGAGACCGGCCCTTGCATCCGGGCCGCCACCCGGTCCCGGGTCTTCAGGGCCAGGGTTTTCTGCCGCTCACCGTGATAAAAAACCACCGCCCGGTATTGCCTGGACCAGGCGGGCTGGCCGGGATGGTGGCTGCGCCAGAAGAGGTCCAGCAGTTTCTCGTAGGAGATGGCCGCCGGGTCAAAATCGATCTCGATGGTCTCGGTGTGGTCGCCGAGGTTGCGGTAGGTGGGGTTGGGCTGTGTGCCGCCCGCATACCCCACCCGGGTGCGGATGACGCCGTGGATAGCCCCGAACTGGGCATCCGGACCCCAGAATCAGCCCAGGCCGAAGGTAGCGGTTTCGGTGCGGGCGGGAATTGCGGCATCCAGGGGCGGGATCTTAACATCCCGGGAACGCATGGCGGTTTGCATTAACGTGGTCCTTTCCTGATGGCGGTTATCGCTCCCGGACTGGCGTTCCAGGACGGCGGGATGGCGGCGGCCGCCGGGGTCTTGAGCCTTCGCTCCGACCGCCAGGCTAAAACCCAGCGCCGACGCGGCGATAATTAAGATCAAGGCTTGTCTTGTCAACTTTCTCATATAAACAAAATTATAGCCATAGATTGGGGTCGCGGCAAGGTTTGCCTGGAAAAGTTTTTCCGGTGGCACAGGACTTTCCAGCCTGTGCAGACCGCCTGGCGGGCGGGGACGCCCGCCCCACTGACCTTTTCATGCTTTACGGGTGGGCCGAAGATCCATGACTGACTGTCCGGAAAAGTTTTTGCGGGGATGGTATCAGGCGTCTCTCAGGAGACCGGAGTTAGCGGCAGGGAAAGCCTTGCAGGGGAGAAAAAGCAGTTAAAGGTTTCGAGACAAAACCCTGGAATTCAGGCCAGGAAACATTAATCCCTCAGGAGTGGATGCCTTGCAGCCAGTTCCTCGATGATGATTCCGGCTGTCCCGCCCTTTAGCTTCAGGTCCGGGGCCGATGGGTCGCAACAGGGTGAAAAAAACAGACGCCGGCTAACCGTCAAGGGTTCGGTCCGCTTCCGCGGCCAATTCGGCGATCCGTTTCTGAACCATTTCCAATTCCTGGGTCAGCATTTGGGCCCGGCACCGTAGATCGGCCAGTTCCTCTTTAGGGGTGGTATACGACCTGGCAGTCGGGATATCCCACCACATGGCCGGACCATAGCCGGGGAACTCATACTCACCCCCCCTGTCGTAATCCCTCCAATTTCTGTTGCGCCGGAGCCCGCGGCCCGACGGTCCCATCCCGTTGAAACCTGGCATATCCAAATCCTCCGGGAGTATGGAGTAATTGGCAATCATCGGGCCGTAACCCGGCCCGTTTTCCTCAACTTCCATTGTCGCACTTTCGTGCAGAATATATAATAATAGCGATCGGTCATCTTTGTCAACGGCAGAACGATGTTTTATTATTACATAGTTTATCGCCGAGGTCCTGTAAAGCTTGGCTGTATCATCTAACGTCCAGGCCCTCCCGGTATTTTAATCGGCTCCCAGCCGATTTTCTTGCAAGATATGGGGAAAATAGGATATAAGCAATATGATTTCTTAAATTAAGTTGGTAATTGAGCCATGAGAAAATTCTTGCGGAGCAGTTTTTTCGGAGATCAAGGCCGTCTTTGGCCGGTTCTCCTTGTGAGTGCGGTCATCCTGCTGTTCGGATGTCACCAAGAGCCCCCGTTGAACCCGGGGATCGCCACCTTCAAACAAGAACTGAAAGGTTGCCTCGACAGTCTCAAAGTCAGCCTGATGGAGCCGGTCGCCAAGAAGGACCTGGCGGCCATTACGGCCGCCTTGGCGAATGTCGAGTCCCCGGCCGTTAAGTTGTGCCGCTTGTGCCCTTTTGAAATCGGGGTCTTGAACCCGGCCGGCGAGATTCTGGCGGCATACCCCGTCAAAGGGGACGGAAAGGCGAAAAATTATTCCAGCTATGACTTGGTGAAAAAAGCCATCAGCAGCAAAAAGATCCAGCAGCAGGGGTTATTCTTGCCAGACGGGTCAAAACTCTATCTCGTCTGCGCCCCGCTTATCCGCAAGGATGTGTTGATCGGCCTGGTGGCCATCGCCATCAGTTCCGCGGACGCGGAACAGAGGTGGCACCTCAAGGAAAAGGAGTTCCTGGCCCTGGATTTTAATACCTGAGCACCGCTCCACCGGAGGCTTCCCAGCCACAAGATCGGATCCTCCTGCTGCAACAGGTCCAGAACCTTTCCCCGCAACTACAAGGAAACCCCAGAGTGCCAGGGAACGGCCACACCATTCAGGTAAGCGGCGATAAAGGGCAACACGTCACTTTCACGGTGTCCGGCCGGGTCGCCCTGGATAATCTGGAATCCTTCATCTCCGAGACTCAGGACCGCCTCCGGGAGATGATCCCCGCCAGCCTCACGGTGGATCTGGCCGGGGTCGATTACCTGGACAGCGCCGGGGCCCTGGCCCTGATTGAGTTGGAAAGCAACGCCCGGGACCGGTCGGTGACCTTTGAGTTCACCAACCTCACCGACAAGGCCCGGGGCATTATGGGGCTCATTGACCCGCAAGCCCTCATCACCCCGCCGCTGATCTCCGATCGCCAAACCGGCAATTTCGTGGAACGGCTGGGTGAGGCAACCCTCAACGTCATCGACGACTACAAGCGGATGTTGACCTTCCTGGGGGAACTACTGGGGGCCTTGACCAACGCCCTCTTTCATCCCCGGGCGGTGCGTTGGGACGACGTGGCCTTCTACATGAAGCGCGCCGGTGTCGACGGGCTGCCCATCATCGGCCTCATCAGCCTCCTCCTCGGCCTCATCCTGGCCTTCATGTCATCGCTCCAGCTCAAGCAATTCGGAGCCAACGTTTATGTGGCCTCGCTGCTGGCCATCTCCATCGTCAAGGAACTGGGGCCCATCATGACCGCCATCCTGGTGGCCGGGCGGTCGGGATCGGCCTTTGCGGCCGAAATCGGCACCATGATGGTCAACGAGGAAGTGGACGCCCTCACCACCATGGGCTTCAGCCCCGTCCGGTTTCTGGCCGTTCCCAAGGTCCTGGCGACTATGATCGTGGTGCCTCTGCTCACCCTCTATGCCGACTTCTTCGGCATCCTGGGCGGCCTGATCGTCGGCATCGTGGGGTTGGACCTGACGGCCTACACCTACTTGAAAGAAACCCAGACCAGCCTGAGCCTGATGGATATCATTACCAGCCTGATCAAATCCGGGGTCTTTGCCGTGCTTATCGCCGGGATCGGCTGCCAGCGAGGCTTTGAGGTCAGAGGCGGGGCCGAAGCGGTGGGCTCCGCCACCACCTCCGCGGTGGTGGCGGCGATTTTTCTGATCATTGTCACGGATTCGGCCTTTGCTCTGGTCTTCCAGTATCTCCATATATAAGGTGAGAACATGACGCCGGAGCCCTTTATCGAAACCTCAAAGCCGACAGGGGCAACCTCTGAAACGCCGGTCATCGTCGTGGACCAGCTCACGGCCCGCTTTGGGGACAACACCATCTTCGACCGGGTGAGCTTCAAGGTCAATCGAGGCGAAATCCTGGTGATCCTGGGAGGCAGCGGCTGCGGCAAATCCACTATGCTGAAACACATGATTGGCCTCTATAAACCCGCCACCGGCCAGGTCCTGATCAACGGCGTCAACATCAACACCGATGACGACCGCATCTTGCGCCAGGTGCGCATGGATCTCGGGGTGCTCTTTCAGTCCGGGGCGCTCTTCGGTTCCATGACCCTGGCTGAAAATGTCTCTCTGCCCATCCAGGAATACACCGACCTGGATTCGGCCACCATCGAACTCATCGTCAGGATGAAGCTGGGGCTGGTAAACCTGGCGGGTTACGAAAACCACCTGCCCTCGGAGATCTCCGGAGGCATGCAAAAGCGGGCGGGGCTGGCCCGGGCCATGGCCCTGGACCCCACGATCCTGTTCTTCGATGAGCCTTCCGCCGGGCTGGATCCCATCACCGCGGTGGAGTTGGACAACCTGATCAAAAGCATCAATACCGGAATGGGGACCACCATGGTAATTGTCACCCACGAACTGGAGTCCATTTTCAACATCGCCCATCGGGTGATCATGCTGGATAAGGAGGCCAAAGGCATCATTGCCGATGGCGATCCCCGGGAGTTGAAGGACCACTCCCCCGACCCCCGGGTGCTGAACTTTTTCAACCGCCGGCCGCCCGCCGAGCCCGCGCCCCGAGGAGCGTAACATGGCCAGGCAAAAAACCAATCTGATCATCGGGCTATTTGTGATCCTGGGCGTGGTCATGGGCGTCGTCGCCATTATCTGGGTGGGCGCCACCAGCTACTTTCAGAAGGGGACGACCTACATCAGCTATTTCGACGAGTCGGTGCAGGGCCTCCAGTTGAATTCCGCCGTCAAGTTCCGCGGGGTTGATGTAGGATTGGTGGAGAATATCCGGGTTGCCGCCGACAACCGCCACATTGGCGTGGTGATCAAGGTCAACATGAAGGAAGACCTGCAAAAAAATTACGTGGCGCAGCTCAAATCCGCCGGCATCACCGGCATCATGTTCGTAGAACTAGACCTCATCAAACCCGGGGACCCGAACTTCTCCCCCAAGATCGATTTCCCGTCGGAGTATCCCATCATTGGGTCCCGCCCCTCCGAGATGCAGAGGCTGGTGGCCGGCGCCAACGAAGTCGTGGAAAAGTTCAATCAGATTGACGCCAAGGGGATCTCCGACCAGTTGATTTCCACCACTAAGGCCCTGGAAGAGGTGATCAAGGGCAAGCAGATGACCAGCATCCTTGCCCGGGTGGATGCCGCCGCCGCCAACCTGGACCGGCTCACCGCCCGGGCGGACAAGATCCTGGGTGAGGCCAGCCTGGATAAGACTTTGGCTGAGGCCCGGGAGGCCATCAAAGGGGCACAGGGCATGCTGCTCACCATCAACGACCAAGTCCTGGCCATGCAACTCCCGGCTACGATAGGGAAAACCCGGGAACTCACTCGGGAACTGCAAGCCACCAGCCAGAACCTGCGCCAGAGTTCCGAGACCCTGGAGATGTTTCTTCAGAGAGTATATGAGCGCCCGTCGGACCTTTTGTTCGGCAAGCCTCCCAAGAAAAGGTGGAATGAATGAAGGCCATGACTTATTTTTGGTGTGCGCCCCTTCCTTCTAAGCGACCCCGCCCGGGTCGGTCGACGCTACAGCCCTTACTCCTGACTCTGCTGGCTGCCCTCCTGCTTGGGTGCCTGGGCTGTGGCAAGCCCCCCATGCTGGTAAACCAGTATATGCTGGAGTACCCGGCGCCGATGGTGGGCCGCAAGGCGAAGCTCCCGGCGGCCCTCAAGGTGGATTTGTTCTCCGTGGCCCAGGCTTTCAACACCAATGCCATGGTCTACCAGCCCCAACCCTTCCAGAGCCAGACTTATAATTACAGCCGCTGGCGCGCCAATCCCGGCTACCTGGTCACCGACTACCTCATCCGGGATTTAAGGGAATCGGGCCTCTTCAAGGCCGTGTTTGGCCCCGACGGCAGCGGTGAGTACCGGTTCAAGCTCGAGGGGGGGGTGGCGGAATTTCAGGAAGTCGACGCCGCCGACGGCTGGAAGGCGTCCCTGGCCCTGACGGTCACCCTCCTGGATACCACCCAGGAGGAGCTGCCCCGGCGGGTGGTCTTCCAGAAAAACTACCGGGTCCAGGAGCCCCTGCCGGAGAAAACCCCCCAGGGATTGGCCCAGGGGATGAGCCGGGCCATGGAGCAGCTCTCGGCCCGAATCATCCAAGACACCTATGAGGCCGCCCGCAACCGCACCGCCGGTAAATAGTCCTTGTAACCCTTCGCGGTCATCTATGACATCTCGGGACGCAACGCCGGGCCGCCCCCATGGGCAAGCCCGGCGGCTGTGGGGCTCATGGGTCCCCCTGCCGATATTTTGTCGATTAATCGCTCAACGGGATTAAACGCGCCTGGATTAGGCGAATAATCATCGCGTTTGCCAATAGTTTTTTCCTCTTATCCCCTCTCCCTGCAATGGGGAAGAGGATTGAGGGGGGAAAACTTTTGGCAACGAGCCTAAACATGAATAAATTATTAAATACCTCAACTTTATTAGCTATTGTCATAACCTCAGTAATTATCTTATCCAATTTAAATATTATTAATAATAAGCTAATCTGCGATAGCGAATGGTATATCGACCTTGCAACGGGTAATTACCAAAATGTCGGCAAGCCATTCATAAATAGAGTTGTCTACCCATTTATAGCAAGAATGGTTGTTTTATCTTCAGGAGTTGACACAAAACATGCATTTCTTGCTTTAAATATAGTATCTTTATTAATATTATTAGGGGCGCTTTTCTTTATCATTAAACCATATATTCCTATTAAAGCGCTTTATATTCCGATAATCTTCACACCAGTACTATTTGATCTTTACCAAAATTACTGCCTGCCTGAACTTTTCTATGCAGCATTATTAGGGATATTTTTCGTTTTATTGGGCCATGGGAAATTATGGGGCAGCCTTGTATTATTATTCTTACTATTTCTGACCAGAGAAAATACCATTATTTTAAGTTTTTGTACGATAATAATATGCTTTTATAAACGTCAAATAAAATATGCTGCATCGGTGATAGTTGTCTCAGTCGCTGCCATGGCAGCTATTTCTTTTATCAGCCATTATGGCCAGCCAAATATTCATAGATTGCCTGAAATATTATATTTAACTCTTAAGGTTCCCATTAATTTTATTAGCAATTTCACCGGCATAATAATGTGGACTAACACTTTATCTTTAAGTGAGATATCAGCTCATACCTTTCGTAATGAGCCGCTTATTCAGATTGCACTCCCACAATGGCTGCGTTTCGGCGAAGTAACTAATATAGGTATCTATGGTTTTGATATTTTTCGACCATTGAATACATTCCTGGGTTTATTGACCTGTTTTGGCATATTGCCGGTATTACTGCTATCAGTCATAAGAAGAAATTACCAACATATACTTAATGAATCGCCCGTATGGCTTTTGATTGCCCTGTCATATGGCATTATATCTTATCTTTTTGGCACATCAATCGGGTCCGATGTCACAAGGTTAATTGCCTATGGGTGGCCGGCTTTTTGGATAGTAACTCCGATATTGGTACTAAATTACTGCCATCTGAAATTACATACCAAATATTATTTATTAATTATCAACTTTTTATTGTGCTGGTTTAATACTATTTTGCTTTGCTTTACTTATAATTGGTATATGACCACCGCGATAACCATAGGTTTTGCAATTATAATCTATGGGTTAATTATATTACGCTTTGACCACCTCGATTCACCCGCTCCACCCCAACCGGCTTCCTGATACCCGGGAGACTCACCCCCAATCGCCTGCGTCCCCGGGAAATCGAAAAAATCGCGGCTTCCGGCCTTGCAAGTTTTCAATGAGGAATTACTATTTCTTGATATTATAACGCTTGCCAAAAGTTCTTTCCTCTTGTCCCCTCTCCTCCCAGCGGTTGGAGAGGGTTAGGGTGAGGGGGGAGAAGAAAGATCTTTGGAGACAGGAGAAAGTTCATGGCTGAAGATTTACTGGACAAGGGCGCGATCATACAGCGGGACAAGGAAACCTACGCGGTTGCGCCCCATATTCCCGGCGGGATTATCACCGATTTCAACCTGCTGCGGCGGTTGGCCGACGTGGCGGAAAAATACGGCGTCAAGGCTATGAAGCTCACTTCAGCCCAACGCATCGCCCTGGTGGGACTGAAGCTCGAAGACCTGGACCCGGTGTGGCAGGAACTGGGCATGGTGCCTGGGGCCGCCATCGGTCTGTGTGTGCGCTCCATCAAGATCTGCCCCGGCACCACCTTCTGCCGTATGGGCATGCAGGACGCGGTGGGGGTGGGGCTGCATCTCGACGAAAAGTATCACGGCATGCCCCTGCCCTTCAAGTTCAAGATCGGGGTCTCGGGCTGCCCCAACAACTGCTCCGAGTCCTGCATCAAAGACTTGGGCTTAGTGGGCGCGGCCAAGGGCTGGCGGGTGCTGGCCGGCGGATTTGGATCGGGTCTCAAACCCCGCCTGGCAGACCTTATCGCCACCGACCTGACCGATGCCGAGGCCCTGGACCTGGCCGCACGGCTCCTGGACTGGTATAAGGAAAAAAACCAAAAGAAGCGCCTGGGCCGAATCATCGACGAAATCGGCCTGGATACCTTTAAGACGGAACTGGGCCTGTCGGTGGAATGACATAAATTTCGATCAGCTGACCGCATCTCTGGCCACGGCCCCGGAGCCGCTTAATACCCTCTGCCCTCAAAAAAAGGAATTTCCCTGTGTAGGGTGTGTCTCACGCACCAAAAATGGCGGGTGAGACGCATCCTACGCATTTTAGTCCCCTTGCGCGATCAGCTTGCAGCCATTATAATTAAAGATTAAGAAATGTACTGCCGGGAACTTGCCGCGGACCTCAGCCGGTATCGATAGATCGGCTGGGCCTTCTCCCTTGTCTTACCGGAATCCCTTGCATCTGATTCGGAAAGGTCGGAATAATCGGTGGCGCCGGCGTAACGCCTGGGCGTTACATGGTGCGCACTGCGCACCATACAGGGCTGCCCTCGTCTGGTGTCGGCGTGCGGTGCGCATCCGCCATTGATGGTGCGTAGGACGCACCCTACGGCAAACGGTGCGCAGAGCACACCCTACATGGATATTGCACTTGTAGGGCGGGTTTCAAACCCGCCCCTACCGGGCTCGGTTCGCCGCGCCCCGGCGTTTAGTGCCATAATCGGAGATTTTATGAGCGTACGAGATGATTTACGCAACCTGGCCATTATCGCCCACGTTGACCATGGCAAGACCACCCTGGCGGATGCCATGCTCTGGCAGAGCGGCATCTTTCGGGAAAATGAAACCGTGGTGGAGCGGGTCATGGACAGTATGGACCTGGAGCGGGAGAAGGGCATCACCATCATGGCCAAGAACATGGCCATTACCTATAAGGGCGTCAAAATCAACATCGTCGACACCCCGGGCCACGCCGATTTCGGCGGCGAAGTGGAGCGCACCCTGAACATGGTGGACGGCGTCCTGCTCCTGGTGGACGCCACGGAAGGGCCGCTGCCCCAGACCCGGTTTGTCCTGGGCAAGGCTCTGGAGCAGGGGCTGCCCGCCATTGTGGTCATCAACAAAATCGACCGCCCCGACCGCCGCATCCAGGATGTCCTGAACGAGGTCTACGACTTGTTCATCGACCTGGACGCCACCGAGGAACAGCTGGAATTTCCGGTGATCTACACCAACGCCAAGGCCGGCATCGCCCTCACTGACCCCGAAGGCCAGGGCCAGGATCTGGTGCCCCTGTTTGAGACGATTATCTCGGCCATCCCCGCCCCCACCTTTGACCCGGAGGCCCCCCTGCAGTTTTTGGTCACCAACCTGGATTACAGCGACTACGTGGGTCTGATCGCGGTGGGGAAGATCGTCAACGGCGCCATGCGCCAGGGCCAGGAAGTGGTCCTGATGAAGAAGGGCGTGGAGGCCGGCAAGGTCCATCTCAGCCAGATTTTAAGCTACGACGGCCTGGACCGGACCCCCCGGGAGGTCATCACCGCCGGAGATATCGCCGCGGTGGCCGGGGTGCCGGCGGCCTTCATCGGCGACACCCTGACTGATCCCGAAGACCCCCGGGCCTTACCGGTGATCACGGTGGAGGAGCCCACCATCTCCATGATGTTCTCGGTCAACACCTCGCCCCTGGCCGGCAAAGAAGGGCGGCTGTTGACCTCCCGCCACATCAAGGAGCGCCTGGACAAGGAGGTGCTCTACAACGTCAGTGTCCGGGTAGAGCCGGGGCCGACCCGGGAGTCCTTCCGGGTCAGCGCCCGGGGGGAGCTGCAACTGGCGGTGCTCATCGAAATGATGCGCCGGGAAGGATTTGAACTGTCCCTGTCCAAGCCCAAGGTCCTGACCCAGGAAATCGACGGCGAGACCAGGGAACCCCTGGAACTGGCGGTGGTGGATATTCCCGAGGATTATGTGGGCATCATCACGGAAAAGTTGAGCAGCCGCCGGGGCCGGCTCATGAAGATGGTCAACCATGGCTCCGGCCGGGTCCGCCTGGAGTTTGAAATCCCCTCCCGGGGCCTTATCGGCTTCCGGGGCCAGTTCCTGAACGATACCCGGGGCACGGGCCTGTTGAACGCCCTCCTGGTGGGCACCACCCCCTATGCCGGGGAGATCGTCGGCCGCATCAACGGCGTCCTGGTGGCCGACCGGCCCGGGCGGGCGGTGTCGTATGCCATCTTCCATCTGCAGCCCCGGGGCACCATCTTTGTGAAGCCCAATGACCCGGCGTACCGCGGGATGATCGTGGGGGAAAACACCCGCCCCGATGACATGGTGGTGAATATTTCCAAAGAGAAGAAACTCACCAACATGCGGGCCTCCGGCACCGACGAGGCCCTTCGTCTGGTGCCGGCGCGTCAGTTCACCCTCGAGCAGGCTATGGAGTTCATCAACGACGATGAACTGGTAGAAGTCACCCCCCAATCCATCCGCCTGCGCAAACGGTTGACCAGTTAAGACCGCGGAAGAAAGAATAAATTTACTAAGCGCGCTTCTTGATCCGAGAAGATTACTTCCCCCTCACCCTAACCCTCTCCCCCATTTGGGGAGAGGGGAAAAAGGTAAACCGATTTATTGCCTTATGGTTACTAAACCTGGCGACATCTCCTGCTCCCTCTCCACCCGCTTCGGGGGGAGAGGGTTGGGGTGAGGGGGGCAGAAACAACCGCATGCAATTTTCTAACCGGACACTGCTGGGATTTAGGGGGATTTAGAATCTCCAAGGAGTAAGGAATTTATGGCAAACTCTTTAAGCGGTCGAGTAAATGCCGGCAAAAAAAGGCCAAGAATCGTAGAAAACCCCTTTCCAATTGGGGGTGACATGCTTATAGTATTGGCACATTTATCGTAATAGGGAGGTCGTCGATGGAAGTACGCACCATTCTCTGGCCCACAGATTTGTCCAAGAATTCGATCAAAGCCGCCAAACATGTGTCATCGCTCGCCTTGAAGTACCAGGCCAAGGTTATACTCCTGTACGTCGGGGTGGATTTGCTGTCTTATTTCCGGGCTTATGGCGATCCCAGTAAGGATCAATTGGAGCATTTTCAGAGCTGGGAATTAAAACAGGCCAAAAAGCATCTGGAAGGGGTGTGTGCGCAAGAATTGAAAAACTGTCCCAATATCGAGGTCAAGCTGGTGCAGGGCGACGCCGCCAGCGAGATCCTGAAGACCATCGAGGAAGCCAAGGCCGACATGGTGGTCCTGACCAGCCACGGCCGCGGCCAAGAGGATTTGGATCAGAAGAGCGCCGATTTCGGCGGTGTGGCCAAAAAAATCCTGGCCAACTCCCCGGTGCCGGTCCACCTGGTTAATCCTTTTACCAAATGAACCTGGGTTGAGTGATTTCGTCGGGGAACGGCCCCGGCGCGGTTTCCTTTAGGGGCGCGGTTCGGTTGCGGACAAGGGGCCTCCTGCCGTCATCCTGCGGTCGGCAGGCGGAATGGCACACCGCCCCCCTCCCCTCCGCCGTCAAGCGCCATAAAAAACGCCGGTCTCATTCCGAGACCGGCGTTTTTATATGAACTGAATGGATCAGATCAAGTTTCGGTCACGACTATGGCCCCTGAGGGGCAGGCCTCAACACAACTCTCGCAACCCAGACACTCGTCGAGATTAACCGCAACGGCCTTCTCGTCCTGCATTTCGATCACGCCCACGGGACAAATATTGACGCACTCCTCGTCGCCGGTGCATTTTTCGGCATCGATATCGACTTCCCAGCCCATGATATTCACCTCCCTTATATATGAGTAGATATGAAAAACATGAAAAGACGCCGGGCTGGACTGCCAGGCCGACGTCTCCTAACTAACCGGTTCAACTTACGTTTCGGTCACGGTAATGGCTGCTGAGGGGCAAACTTCTACACAGCTCTCGCACCCCAGGCACTCGTCTTCGTTGACCACAACCGCCTTCTCATCCTGCATTTCGAGCACGCCCGCGGGACATACATTGACGCACTCTTCATCGCCGGTGCACTTATCGGTATCGATTTCAACTCTCCAGCCCATTGCGTTCACCTCCCATAGAAGTCAAATATGTCCCTATGACTTGATTTCTTCCTTGATGGACACGGCTACCTTATAGAGCAAGGTCAGAACCAAAAAGCCCATGGCCCAAACACCCAGGGAGATAATGGCCTCGGGAGCGGTGGGCCAATACTCGACGACTTGCTCCAGTGGATTGGGCACAAAGCCGCCGGTCATCAGCCCCAGCCCTTTGTCGAGCCAGGTGGTGATGATGACCAGGCCGCACAAGGCCGCCAGGGTGCACTCATTCTTCCGGAACTTGGGGTTGACCAGGAATAGGCCCGCCAGGGTCATGCCCACGATGGAGAACCACATCAGCGGCACCAGTTGGCCTTTGCCGTCCAGGCCGAAGAACAGGTATTGAAAATGGGCCATGTGGTCGGGGAGCTGGCTATAGAACACCGTAAAGACTTCGCAGAAGAAGAAGAACACGTTGATCAGGGTAGCGTAAGTGACGACCTTGGCCAGGGTCTGAATCTGCTCCTTGCCGGGATCAAACTTGGAGTACTTCCGGACCAGCAGGCACAAAAGAATCAGCAGGGCCGGGCCGGCGGCAAAGGCCGAGGACAGAAACCGGGGCGCCAGGATGGCGGTGAGCCAGTAGCCCCGCCCGGGCAGACCGGCGTACAGGAACGCCGTCACGGTGTGGATGGAAACCGCCCAGGGAATGGATACATAACTCAGGAACTTGACCCATTTGGGCGGGGCGATGGAATGACGCTCGCATTCCAGCACGTTCCAGCCGATGAGGATATTCAGGATCAGATAACCGTTCAGGACGATAATATCCCAGAACATCACCGAGCCGGGCGTCGGATACTTAAAGACATTGAAGACCCGGTCGGGACGGCCCATGTCCACCAGCACGAAGGTAACGCACATGGACACCGCGGCCACCGCCAGGAATTCGCCCAGGATGGTCACCCGCCCGAAGGCCTTGTAGTTGTGGAGGTAATACGGCAGGACCACCATCACCGCCGAGGCCGCCACCCCAACCAGGTAGGTGAACTGGGAGATGTAGAATCCCCAGGAGACGTCCCGGCCCATGCCGGTGATACTCAGACCGACATTTAACTGCTTTAAATAGAAGAGAAACCCCAGCGCGAAGAGTCCCGCCAGGATCGCCAGCAATCCATAGTACCGTTTCGTACCGACCAGCGCCTTTTCGAGCATGACCTACCTCACACGATATAGTAAACTTGCGGGTTCGTACCGAGATGGGCTTTCCGCCGGATGGTGAAATACTTCCGGAGGTACTCCCGCACCTCGGACTTTTCATCCTCCAGGTCGCCAAAGACCATGGCCCCCCCGGACGCTTCGACGCAGGCCGGTTGCAGCCCCTGGGCCAGCCGTTCGGCGCAGAAGGTGCACTTTTCCACCACCCCGATCTCCCGGGTGGGATAGCCGGGATAATTTTCTTTGACGTACGGGCGGGGATCTTTCCAGTTGAAACTCCGGGCGCCGAAGGGGCAGCCGGCCATGCAAAAGCGGCAGCCGATGCAGCGGTGCATGTCCATCATGACGATGCCGTCCTCCCGCTGGAAGGTGGCCTTGGTGGGACACACCCGGACGCAGGGGGGATTCTGGCAATGGTTGCACAGGACCAGGAAGGGCATGTGCTCCACTTGTTCCGACATGTGCGGCGGTGCATCCCCGGGAAAGGCGTTGTGGAAATGCTCGGTCCAGAGCCACTTGACTTCATAGCGCTTCGCCACCGCCGGGTTGAGTTTCAGCTTGTCATCCGGGGGATTGATGAAATCCGGGACATTATGCACCCGATGGCAGGCGGCAGCGCATTTCTGGGCGGTGTTATCATCCATTTCCTTCTGGTTGATCACCATGGCCCAGCGTTTGGCTTTCATCGAACCCGGGGCCGGGATGATCTCGGCCTCTACCCGTCCGGGCGCCAATAATTCAAAAGCCCCTTTGCCTCCCAGCCCCAAGAGGGTGGAGAGTCCGGCTATCCTGATGAATTCTCGTCTATCGATACCCATCACTTCGCCTCCGCCAGCTTCTTGCCTGTTTCCAGGTGACATCCCCAACAGTTAGGCGCCGCGGCCACATAGTTGTGACATTTGTCGCAAAAGTCAACCTTGTTGGAGTGACACTCCATGCAGGTGTTGGTCAGACTGGCAAGGTATTGTTTTCCATCGGGAGCCTTGAATTCACGGCCCCGGCTGGTGGTGACTTGCTGCTCCTTGGTGCGAACCACGTTGTCCCGCCAATCCACCAGCATCTGCATGTGGTTGGCCCGCATCCACTCCTTGGGCATGACACACGTTTTGTCTTTTTCGGCCAGTTGCTTGATGACCGGCGTGTCGAGGCTCGGCGTCGGCGCCGCCACGGTTTTCCCCAGGTTTTGCCACAGCGGGATGGTGATTATCACCAAGAAGATCACCAAGCCGGCGATAACCTTATTCCGGTCGAAGATCTTCTTTTCGACCTTGGGGCGCTCGGCAAAATACCCGAATTCATTCTTGTAGTCGGCCATGTTATTCCTCTTCCTCCCCGGCTTCCTCCGCCTCGCCGAAACCTACCAGATCACGGTCGCGCAGATCGGTGGTGCGCTCCAACTCGTCCGGGAATATCAGGGCATTGCCCACCAGTTCGCTGATGCCAGTGATTTCTACCTCCGGCACCCAGTACTGCAGCAGGGTGGGCAGGGTGGCCCGGTCCAGGGCGCAGATACAACCCAGGTGGTTCACCCCGTACTTTTCGTGGACAAACCGCACCGCGTTGGCCCGGGGGAAGCCGCCCTGCATACGAAGTTCCATATTCTCGTTGGCGTTGATGCCGCTGGAACTGCCGCAGCAGAAGGCCTTTTCCCGGATGGTGTTGGGGGGCATCTCCACGAAGTTGCCCTCGGGCAGCACGTTGTTGATGATGTAGCGCGGCTCTTCCAGGATCCCCATGCCCCGCGCCGTGTTGCAGGAGTCATGGAAGGTCAGCTTGACATGGGCGTTTCTCTGGGGATCCAGGTTCAGCTTGCCGTGGTGAATCAGGTCGGCGGTGAATTCCGAGATGTGCACCATTTTGTGAACCGCAGCGTTCTCGAACCGGGTGCCGGTGATGGGGGATACCGGCTTCTCCAGGAAGTCTGCCGGGCCATTCCAGGTGCTCATATACTGGTTGCACACCCGCCACATGTGGCCGCACTCGCCGCCCAGGATCCACTTGACCCCCAGGCGCTTGGCTTCGGCATAGATCTTGGCGTTGAGCCGTTTGCCCATCTCGTGGGAGATGAACCAGCCGAAGTTGCCGCCCTCGGCGGCATAAGTGCTGAACGTGTAGTCCAGGCCGATGTGTTCGAACAGCAGCAGATAACCCATCAGGGTGAAGGTGCCGGGGTCGGCGAAGTAATCGCCGGAGGGCGTGACGAAGAGGACCTCGGCGCCCTTGCGGTTATATGATGGGGTGGTGGTGATACCGGTGATGCGCTCATTTTCCTCGGCCAGGAAGTCGATCATGTCCTTAAAGGCCTGAGGCGGGGCCCCGATGTGGCTGCCCTTGTCGTAGCACTGGGCCACCGAAGCCATGGCCCAGTCGATGTTCAGGCCGACTGAGGCCAGCAGTTCCCGGCCCAGCAGCGTCATCTCCGCCATGTCGATGCCGTAGGGGCAGAAGAGCGAACACCGCCGGCAGATGGTGCACTGGTACAGGTAAAAGAACCATTCCTTAATGACGTCTTCCGTCAAGTCCCGGGCGCCGGCAATTTCGCCCAGGGCCCGGCCGATGGTCTTGAAATAGCGCCGGTAAACCGACCGCAAGAGCTCAGCCCGGAGGACCGGCATGTTCTTGGGGTCGCCCGTGCCCAGGAAAAAATGGCACTTGTCGGCGCAGGCCCCGCAGCGCACGCAAATATCGAAAAAGACCTTCAGGGACCGGAACCGCTTCAGCCGGTCTTCCATCCCCTCCAGGACGATCTCCTTCCAATCCTGGGGCAGGGCCCAATTGTCAGTTTCCACCGACCGGGCTTCCGGGTAGGGGTAGTTGATCCATTCCATCCACTTGGGGCTGGCGGGGTTACAATAGGTGCCCGGCCGGAAGTCCGGCTTGACGTCCATCCAGCCTTTCTCGGGCGGCTTATAGCTTAACCCGGGAAGTAGCTCTGCTGGTGTCGGAGTTTTGGCCATAAACTCATTGCTCCTTTTCGACCGGGATCCCAGCCTCAATCATGGCATCCCTAAACTTATCTTCATATTCGGCGTACGAATGAAACTTGACGGGATAGTTCCAGGGGTTGACGTGCATGACCCAGCGGTTGTTGCTCACCATGTTCCGGGAAGGGCTCATGAACACCCCCGGAGCGTGCATCAGCTTGCTAAATGGGAAATAAGCAAAGAGCACGCTGACTAAAAAGAGATGGACAAAAAAGAGGCCGCTGAGATTTGCCGGCAGTTTGGGATGCAAGGTCACCAAACCGATAGCCAGCTCTTTCACCGCCACAATGTCCGTCTTGAAGAAATACCGCATCAAAATCCCGGAAATTGCGATGCCCAGGATCAGGAGCAGAGGGAAATAATCCGCCGCCAGGGAGATATAGCGCAGGGTCGGATTGGTGATCCGGCGGAAGAGCAGATAACCCACCGCCACCACCAGCACCACGCCGCTCAGGTACACCGCCGGGGTGAAGAACTGAAAGAAGCCGTCAGCGTGATCCAACAGCAGGACGAAGCCCATGGTGGGTTCGGTGAAAAACCGCAGATGGCGCAGGATGACCACCAGAAAGGCGTAGTGGAAGGCGATCGCCCCCAGCCACAGCCACTTGTAGGACCAGTGAATCAGCCGGGCGCCTTCGGGGTTGTCCGGGTCCTTCACCAGCTCCGTCCGCAAGTTCCGGAACAGGCTGCGGAAGGCCAAGACTTCCAGGGCCATGCGGCCGATCAGATGCGGGGTGTCGGAGGGGTTGTCCAGCTTCTCCCCCAGGTCCCGTTTGATCCAGGGCAGGGTCCGGCCCTGGCCGCCGGTGGTGGGAATCCGGAAGGGTACCGGTGACCGGGCCCACCTGATGACCTGGTAGACCATGCCCTCCACGAAGATGAGCGCGGCCATATAGGGCACCACCACGCCAAACACCAGTTGCAGATTGCCCCTGGCTCCCACGTAGGCGATAATGATCAGTCCCAGGACCGCAGACAAGGCCACAAAGAAATGACGCTTAAAAAAATCCATGTACTGTCACCTCGTTTCAGTTAACCGTTTGCTGCCAAGACCTACAACAGGCCGTCTTCAGTGAGGCCTGTTTTGCGCATTAACCCGCTGATCCTTCTCTTCGCCTCGTCGGCCTTGATTTCGTAGATCTTTTCCCGGCGCTTGGTATAAACATCGAATCCCAGCAAGGCCAACCCGTCGATTCTGGACTCCAGGTCCAGGAGCTCCACCGCCAGGTTTTCTTTCCGGATTTCTTCGGCCAGCTCCTCGCGGATGACAATCTTCAACAGAAAGATGAAGGCCAGGGCCTGGGAGGGGGAAAAATTCTGGAGCGCCCGGATACGGATGATTTCATCAAGACAGGCCAGGATCTGATCCCGCTCCATCTCCTGGAGGAGGGCGCCGTATAAACCTTCCAGACCTTCGGAGATCCGGTATCCCGCCGGATTGTCGAAGTGGTTCTTTTCCTTCCGCAAAAAAATCGCCGTCTCCGGCGGATAGCTCTCGAAAATCATGGCGAGCCAACGACCCAGGATGGCGGCTTTTTTCTGCGATAAGAGCTTGGATAGTTGCATCAGAAGATTTCGTTTTACCCAGGAACCGGATTAGACCTGTATGGCTAGTGAATGTTAAAACATTCACAAAATCGGTGTCAAGGAAAAAATGACCGCCGGGACTTACTCTGCACCTAACCTTTCGGGATAGTATGACTTCTCCGCCGGCTTTATTTTGAGGCCGTGCCGCCCCGGCCGGGCGGCCACCCGGCCGGAGATTTTTCGCGCCCGCCCCGGCTCTTCAAACGGCGTGGTCCGGCGGCGCCGGTGCGGCTCAGATACAAAGGGTAGGGACTGCCCGCCAATTGCGCGAATTAATTGGTGCGGAGAACGCACCAGGCATGAAAGTGGCGGGCTTTTTATCTTGGGGCGCAGAATGTATGCTTTGATTCACCGAACCTTGAACTTTGAACTTTGAACCTTGAACTTTCCTATCAGGCCGTCAGGCCCCGGGCGGCGCCGGTGTGACCGGGGGTTCCTCCGCCTCAGGGGCCGCGGCCTTGGCGCCCGGTGGCTGGTCATGGACTGCCTCGACCTTGGAAACCGTCCGGTCCCGGAACACCAGGTAGCTGAACCAGTACACGTTGACCAGAAACAGGACCGTCAAGCCCACCAGATAATCCCGGCCCTCCACCCCGATGGCCTGGAGAAGAAACCTGGCCGCCACGAAGCAGAGAAACAGCCGCAGGAAAAAGCTGAACACGGCGCTCATGAATTCATCCTACCCAATGCCGCCGCGAATCGCAACCAGGGAGCTGGCTTTATCCCGCCATCTGTCTCCGGGAATGAGAGTTGGTGGCACCGCCGTCCCGCCTGCGCCCGGATTTTTCTGGTTTCCAAATAGAACTTAATAAACCGGAATAATAACCCGTAACAGTATTTTATGACCGGTTATGAGGATTTTGGCGTAAATTTTAGGGGTAAGCGGAAGAAAAAAACCAGGCGAGGAAATAATGTGATTTACACTTTCAAGGATTTTGCAGTGATCATTTCTTGGAGGAAACTTCGGCCATATACTCTGAACAATAATTTATTACAAAGTCCATTAATGCATCAACATTATAGTATTTCGTTACACTTTTATGCTCTAGGGCATTACCATATAATTTAACTAAATAACAGTCTATTTTATTATTTAATGTCTGTGACCGTGGACAAAAATCTATATCTAATTTAAATCCTGATTTAATAATTTTAGATTCATCGTATTCCTTTGATTTTATGACAACACTTTTAAGATCATTTGAGGCTACTTTTCCTCGCCGATATATTAAATTTATTTCTATTAGTCCAGTTCTTCCAAGTACATCATTTATTTCCATTATTGGATTTATAACTTCGCTCATCCACTTCTTTTTTTTCTGTATTTGTTCTCTCGAACCTTTTTTTATTTCTTTTGTATCGGTTTCCAAATTTAATTTCTTTTCTTTAATTTTATCCTCCAATAATTTTTTATAATCTTTTTCCGCACTGGCAGGATGTATTATATCGAACTCGTTTTTCTTATTGAAGGGAACAATGGTTGACACTTTATTCTCTTCTCTGTCCACCGATTCAGGCATAACCACCTCTTCTCACCATCTCAGCAGATATTACGGAATCGCCTAATCTTGTCAAAAATTGTTCTGGAACCCCTTTCCCCAAATTAAAACCCAAAATTTACCTTCCCCTCCGTAAACACTTTTCTTAATATCAATACAAAATTAAAAAATCAACATAATTTTATCCTAAAGTGGTTTTTTTCTGAATTATTTTGGGCTGTTATATCGCCCGGAGCTGGGATTTGTTAAATAATATATCTTATAATTTCAGTATGTTAGCCATAGCAGCCTCCTAAGTTGTGACCAGCTACGATATTGGAAGGATAGATTAAAAATTCCAGGCTTTCTTGGCGTTGACAACAATGGCCTGATCCGAGGTTAGGCAGTATCCTCCACTTCATCTGTTTACAATCGGCAGTTGGGACCCTTTTCCCGGGTTTTCAAGCTGAGGTTGGGAACCTATTGTGGTTAAATTTTACTTGGCCGCATATACTTAAATAGGTCGTCTATATTTGCAATTCTTTCATTTTTTTGTTGCCAAGAGGGCCAAGATTTGCTGTTCCTCCAGTTTTATCAATGATATGATGCATCCTGATCATTTCCCCTGGAAATCAACCTCGCCTCGACTTATGGTTAAGTATACGCCACGATTTTCCGGAGGATCACCCCATGCCGCGCGACATCCCCGTGGGCAACGGCAAGCTGCTTATCTGTTTTGACCAAAACTACTGCATCCGGGAGCTGTATTTTCCCCATGTGGGTCTTGAGAACCACGTCGGCGGCAAGTTTTGCCGCCTGGGGGTGTGGGTGGACGGGCAGTTCTCCTGGGTGGGGCCGGATTGGGAGCGGGACCTCCGCTATCAGCCCGAAACCCTGGTGACCGAGGTCAAGCTGGCCCACCCGGGTCTTGGAGTGGCCCTGGAGTGCCGCGACGCGGTGGATTTTCACGAGGATCTCTATCTCCGGGAAATCACGGTAACCAACGTCTCCCCGAACCCCCGGGAAATTCGCCTGTTTTTCTCTCTCGACCTGGGTATTTCCGGCAACGAATTGGGGGATACCGCCGGCTACGACCCCAAGACCGGCGCTGTGGTCCACTACAAGGGGGCCCGCTATTTCCTGGCCGGGTCCATGGCCCTGGAGGGAGAAGGGCTGAGCCAGTTTGCCGTGGGGCAAAAAGGCTACGAAGGCTGGGAAGGCACCTTCAAGGACGCAGAGGACGGTCTGCTTTCCGGCAACCCCATCGCCCAGGGGTCAGTGGATTCGGTCATCGGCCTGAGCCTCACCCTGCCCCCCTATGAATCGGGCCAGGCTTACTACTGGCTGGCCGCCGGCCAGAGCTGGGAAGACGTCCTGCGCCTGGATAGCCTGGTCAAACACAAGCACCCCAAAAACCACCTCAAACGCACCGCCGATTACTGGCGGCTCTGGCTCCGGAAAGAATCCCCGGAGCTGGAAAACCTGCCCGAGCCGGTAGCGGAACTCTACCGCCGCAGCCTCCTGGTCATCCGGACCCAGATCGACTGGCAGGGCGGCATCCTGGCGGCCAACGACTCCGACGTGGTCTACTTCAACCGGGACACCTACTCCTATGTCTGGCCCCGGGACGGCGCCCTGGTGGCCAACGCCCTGGACCAGGCCGGCCACCCTACGGTCGCCCGGAATTTCTTCCGGTTCATCTCCACGCTCTTGCAGCCGGAGGGGTGTCTGCTGCATAAGTTCAATCCCGACGGCACCCTGGCCTCCTCCTGGCACCCCTGGTACCACGAGGGCCAGGCCCAATTGCCCATCCAGGAGGACTCCACCGCCCTGGTGGTCTGGGCCCTCTGGCAGCACTTCGTCCTCTACCGCGACCTGGACTTCATCAAGCCCCTGTACCGGTCCCTGGTGAAAAAGACCGCCGATTTCATGTGTCAATACCGGGATGCCGAGACCGGCCTGCCGGCCCCCTCCTATGATCTCTGGGAAGAACGACGGGGCATCTTGAGCTTTACGGTGGGGACGGTGTTCGGCGGCCTCACCGCGGCCTCCCTGTTCTGCCAGGTCTTCGGTGAGGACGAGAAGGCGGCCTATTATCAACAGGTTGCCGCGGAAATTCGGGATGCCGCTTCCGCCCATCTCTGGCGGCCGGAGTTGGACAGGTTCTGCCGCATGGTCCACCGCAATCACGGCGGTCCCTGGGAAGTGGACGGCGCCTTGGACGCCAGCTTGTGGGGCCTGTTTGCCTTCGGCCTTTACAACGCCGATGACCCCCGTCTGGTCGCCACCATGACGGCCCTGCAGGAGAAATTATGGGTCAACACCCCCATCGGCGGCCTGGCCCGCTACGAAAACGACGACTATCACCGGGTCAGCCGGGAGGTCCCGGGCAACCCCTGGTTCATCTGCACCCTGTGGCTGGCCGACTATCGGTTGGAGAAAAACGGCAGTGACGACGAATTGAGTCAGGCGATGGACCTGCTGTCCTGGGTGGCCGCCCACGCCTTGCCCTCAGGGGTGCTGCCGGAGCAGATCAACCCGCTGACCGGGGAGTCCATCTCGGTGTCTCCCCTGACCTGGAGCCATGCCACCTTTATAGCCACGACCCATCGCCTTCTGCGCCGGTTGGCCGCAAAGCCGGGGGCGGCCGCAACCCCATACCTGCGGCAGGGAGACTGGCTCGAGAGGCTCTATACCCAGACCTGCGACTCCATCCACGGCATCTGTAAGATTTAGCCGGATTTGCCGCCGCCTACCTGGCGCCCTTCTGCTGCAATTCCTGGAAACACTCCCAAAATCCCGCCGAGTTCGGGGCGTCTACCCGCTGACAAACCTTTCTGCCCTGGGCCATGGAGACATACTTGTCGTAGGCGTCCTGGTCACCCACGTACAGGATGTTGGCCCCCTTATCCGGATAGGCGTGATAAACTTTGCCGTCCCCCGTAAAAGTCGTGACTTGCCCAGCGGGCAGGGCGTCCAGCAGCGCCTGGGTCTTGGGGGTTTCCATATTCGGCTTGTACGGCGTAAATCCGGCCTTGGTCAGGATGTATTCGTCGATCACGACTGCTCGAAGGGGCTCCCCCCCGGAACGAACCTGCCCACCGGCACATCCGCAGCACAGGATTGCCACCAGGATAAAACCGATAGCCGTCTTAGATCCGGCCTGCCTCCAGTTCGCCACCATACCCTCCTCCTTATGCAGTTCTGCTTTAGCGTAGACTCCGGTGACGTATAGCGATTGCGAAAAGTTTTTTCCGATCCTTGATATCCACAAATCCCCCCTAGCCCCCCTTTAAAAAAGTTGGGTAACTACAAGGAATTGCTGTTAAAGTCCCCCTTTGGAAAAGGGGGATTTAGGGGGATTTGAAAACCTCCAAACGGAAGGAATTTATAGCAAACGCTATATCTCATCTGATCTCAAAGTGGGCCACCCCGGCCCTGCGGCTCAAACTTCTCACTGTTTAGGGCCTCTCACGGCCATCAAAGGGTGGTTAATCATAGACCAATCCTGCTCAAAGTCAAGCCGGCCCGGGCTCCGGCGGGATAAGACGCCAGTGTCAGGCTATCTCCGGCTCAGGCCGGGATTTTGATCTCTCTGACTTCCTGGAACCGGGTCACCACGATGTACTTATCCACCTTGATCCGGAGCAGGGCGCAGTTGGGACCGGTCACGAATTCTTCCAGATTCGGGTGTTTTTCCAGGTACACCTTCAAGAACTGCTGCCGTTCCGCCCCCTGTACTTCCCAGGCCTTCCCCAGGGCGGTCAGGGCCGCGGCCTCGACAAAATCCGCCACCTCATTCTGCCGGTTGTCCACCAACACCGCCACCCGGGAATCAGCCATCAGGTTGGCGTATTTACTCGTCGCCCGGGTGGTGGCAAAGAGAAGATGCCTCAGATCACCGGTAGCAGCAATGGCGATGAGATTGCAGTAAGGCTGGCCGTGATCCTGGGTGGACAGCACCGCCAGCTTTTGCGATTCCAGCAGGTTCCTGATAACCGCCAGCGTTTCCGGAGTATCGTTCATCCGCTCCTCCCTTGCCGAAAAGAGGCTCATGCTTCCCTGGCAAACATCTCCCGGCTCTCCTAAGAGCCTGGTTCTTCCCGAGTTTTGGCTATGTAAGCCTCCACCTTAAACTTGGAACGGCAGCCGTTGTAGCTCATATACCTGATCTTCCCGAAAACGGGCCGCTCGAACCAGGCCCGGTCATGGACCCCGCCGATGCTCCAGGCAATGCCGGCGTAACCATTGGGGTCGCGGCCATCCAGTTCGTAGCGGTCATTGAGATAAATGGCCACCGCCTGGGCCTCTTCCGGGGAAGCGGTCCACTCCAGGATTTTTTTGGCCCAGTACATGCGCAGGTAGCCGTGCATCTTGCCCCGCTGCACCATTTGCCGCTGGGCCGCGTTCCACAACTCATCATGGGTCCGGCCCGACTCCAGCTCTGCAGACGTATAGAGTTTCTCCCGGCGATCCTGCCGATGCTCATTCAGGGTCTTCTGGGCCCAGGCCGGAAAACCGGCAGAGGTGTCGTAATGGGGTTGATAGAAGCAGAAATTATCCGCCAGCTCCCGGCGCACGATGAGTTCCTCCAGAAAGGCCTCCCGGGAAGAATCAAAGCCGCGGCGGCCCTCCACCTCCAGGGCCGCCCGGGCCGCGGCCAGGTGCCCGAAATGGAGGTAGGGGGAGAGGTCCGACTGGCCGTCCAGCGTGGGGTCGTTCCGCCGCTCCCCGTAGAAGGGCAGCTTCTGTTCCAAAAAATGCTCCAGCGCCGCCCGGGCCTGGCGCTCCCCGGGGGCAAGCCAGGTCACTTCCGGCACAGCGGTGTCAATGGCCAGCGTAGCGGGCAACTCCTTCCAGGCGATTTCCGGCCGTTCCCCCTCCCACCCCACCGGATGCCGGGCCAGCGCCGGGAAGTCTTCCAGAAACGCCGGCAAGAGCCTTTTCAGCTTGGGCCTCAAGGTATAAGCGCCGTATTCCGCCTTGGGGGAGGCCAGCCAACACGGCACGATGTTGTGAGCGTCCACATCCTCCAGGGAGACTCCGATCTGCCCCGCTACCGCGGTTTTCCACCCCCGCACCAGGCGCAACGGTGAAAAATCGCTCACTACAGCCCCGATCCGGTAGTACGACACGAACCCGGGCAGTTCCCGGGCCGGCTCCCCCGTTAGCAGGAAAAACGGCAGGTTCAGGTCGGCCAGGTCTCCGGCCGCTTCCTGCAACCCCTTGAGCATAAAGCCGTACTGGCGCAGGCCTGCCCCGAGAAACGCCGGGGCCAGGCAGAACACCACCCCCAGGGGCTGCCTGAGGCTGAGGGCCAGTTCCTGGGCGTAGAGCAGAGCCCAGTTGTCTCGGACCCGCTGGTCCCGGCTCATCCAGTAGATCACCGGTCCCTGGCCGGGGCGGGCCTGATTCAAAGAACGTACACGGGCGCGGTTGACCATAAGGTGTTATTTGTCATAGTCAAGATTTGACCGGACTGGTGTAGGGCGGGCATTGCCCGCCGATGGAAACGGGCCCCGGCCCGGAGTCACGCCGGGGGATCGTCTCGGTGGACTGGGGTTCGGGAAGGAAACCGGACTGTCATTCACAGGCCATAAGCCCACCCATAAACTATGAAAAGATTCAGTGGAGCGGGCGTCCCCGCCCGCCACTCAACTGTATTGATGGCGCCTAGGACGCACCCTGCATTAAACTTTGGTGACGCAGGTTTTCAACCGATGCGTTCGCACCGGCAAGGTGCCGGTGCCACCAAAGACTTTTCGGGACCGCCCTTGCTCTTAACTTTGAACCTTGAACTCTCCCTTCAGCCTTTGCTCCGGCTCACTTGGCTTCCAAAGCCTGCCAGGCCAGGCGGGCGGCCCCCACCAGGCCGGCGTCGTCTCCCAATTGAGCCAGAACGACGCTCACCGCCTCCGGGGGAAACAGGGTGAGACGCCGAAACAGTTCCTCCGGCAAGGGCGGCTGAAACACCTCCCAGGCCCGGGCAAAGCGGCCGCCGATGACCACCCGGGAAAGCCCCAACAGGTG
>Ga0351887_10024_pt1 | contig 70787 bp, 69 predicted proteins | sample TotcelFGM3001L15_FD_206760 | JGI IMG/M metagenome (GOLD analysis project Ga0351887, IMG submission 206760) | Enriched cells from coal bed in the Powder River Basin, Montana, United States - Total cells FGM rep3 HSBNCT.FGM.300.1.L15 ...
TGTGTACTGGCGGTCATTCTTTCCATGCGCTATGGCATTCGAAAGCTGGAGAACCGTGATTGAAATATTCAAACAGAATGGGCGAGCGATTGATTTTAACAACCGAGTACGCTATTGTTGTGTCGTATGTAAGGTGAAACAAACGGTTATCAATAGCTGGTTTCACCCCAATCCATGAAAATGGTATCCACCGCTTTTATCAATAATCAAAAGGAGACGATTTATGACTGACAATATCGTGATTGCACTATCCTGCGGAACCGATAATCCCAATCGGGCGACCCGTGCCCTGTTTTTTGCCGCCGTGGCCAAAAAACAGGGGAAAAATGTGACGATTTTTCTTCTGGATGAAGGGGTTTATCTGGCAAAGAAGGGAATAGCCGAGCACTTGAAAGCGGCCACCGGTGATGCCGCTGATGATCATTTAAGCTATATTCAGGAATATGAGGTACCGATTCTGGTTTGCACCCCCTGCGCCGTTTCCCGAAAAATTTCAGAAGCCGATCTGATCAAGGGTGCCAGAATGGCTGTCGGTGCGGAACTGATCGATCTGGCATGTAATGGCTCGGTTCTCAGTTTTTAATGGCAAATGGTTTGTCCCTTGCCATCAGGCGTTAACATTCAAAAACTGGGTGTTGATCTATTATTCATAAACACAGCCGTAATTGGATGATTCAAGACCATCCGGTTGATTGCCCGGGTTCATTCTTCCTGTTTTTCAATCTGCCGGGAATAATAGATCAATACCAGGGATAAAATGGAAGAAACGACAAAGCATCCGGTCATTGCATAGAATATGGAAGGCAGGCCGTATTGGTCGGCAATATATCCGGAAACTGCCGCAGCGGTTGATCCCACTCCAAACGTAATGAAAAACTGGGTGCCAAATCCGATGCCATGCCGATGGGGTGGAAGATACCGGGACAGCATGTAATTTTGAACCGGCTGGGTGGCAAAATAAAAAAAAGCGTATGTCACCGCGGAACCAATCAGTATCCAGTCTGTACTGACAGCCATCATCCATACGAACAGGGCGCCGATACATATGGCAGTGGCATAGATTTTTTCCGGACCGAACCGGTCAACCAACCGGCCGCCGATATATTGTCCGACGGCACCGGACAACAGCGTAAATGTCGCAACCGTCCCCCCCAGGGTCAGCTTGTCAGCAGACAGAAACGACAGGTGAACCTGCTCCCCCATATAAACCGGCAGAAAGGTCATGATGCCCTTATACGTCAATCCCAGAAATGCAGCGGAGCAGTAGAAAACAATCAGGCGGATAACTGAAAGCCTATCCAATCCGGAGGACGCTTTCGATATGTCACAAGCAGGCAGGCTGCGGACAGGCGCATGGATACGCAGTGCAATAATTCCGGCGGCTATGCCCATGACGCCATAAATGATATGAGGGGCTTCCCATCCAAATCCGGATCCCAGCCAGGCGGAAAGCATCGGCGCAATGGCCACTCCCAGACTGCCTGCGATGCCATGAATGCCAAAGGCTTTTCCTTTTTCTGTAATCGACTGGGATATCAGGGTGTTGGAAGCAGGATGGTAAATGCTGCACAACAATCCGACCAGGCCCATCATGAGTCCATAAATCCAGATGTTCTGAATGGGATACATCAATATGGAAAGACAACCGGCTCCAAACAGAAACAGAGCAATCAGCCGTATTGGCGCTACCCGGTCCGAGAGCCAGCCTGCCGGAAGCGATCCAATGCCAAAGGCATAACTGAAGATGGATACCACGATGCCAAGATGAAAGTAGTCTGTGTTGAACTGGATCATCAACAGGGGAATAATCGGAGGCAGAACCCCTTCATACAGATGGACCAAATTGTGCGAAGCGGCAGTCAGACCAAGAATTTTCTTTTCGTTTTTTTTCATGACAGATTGAATCCATGCCCCATAGTGATTCTATATTAGCCTAATCTGACCGTTTATAAACAACATGACTTCGGATTACAACAGCAGACCTCATGTTTTGACAAATCGGCTGTGAAAGGTCATTTAAATTGATCCATGCAGACACATGAATCCCCTGACGAACAATTTTCCAGGTTGATCGGCGAAGCCGGGAACGTCATCCTTAATGGAGATTCCCTGACAGAGACACTTGAACAACTGGCTATTCGACTGTCTGATATTTTTAAGGCCAGTGCATGCCTGATCACGCTGGTTGATTTTTCCCGAAATGATATTGAATGCAGGGCTTGTTGCGGCTTCAGCCATTTGGAGCGGGATACGGAAATGGCTGCCATGCGGCACCGCCTTTCGGAATTTTTTCAGGATGGATCGTTGCCATGGACGACATCATCCGGCGCGATGAATGAAAAATACCCAACGTATACCGAACAAAATCTTCAACGAATCTGGATTCCCATGGAACTGAATTCAGCCATCCGAATGATTCTGTTCATATATTTTCCCAAAGACGTTGAAATTGGTACAGCAATTCTGAGCAGCCTGAAATCCGCCATGTACAGAAATGGCAGTACGCTTCGGGCCTCTCTGTTGTATAACCGGTATCTGGATGCGTTTCATCTGGTCAGCACGTCGATTCATTCCGGCATCGGGGTCGATGATATCCTGGGACTGATTGTTCGACATGCGGCAGAAATCATGGGGGCCAAAGGCAGCATTTTCTGGATTGTTAACGATCAGAAACAATCCATCGATAAAAAACTGGTTTATGGCTTTCCTTACGGCAGCCTGGCCAACGTGGGATTTTCGGATTTATCCGCTTTGTTCAAATCCGACTCGAGCGGCCATGTGATTATTGAAGATGCCCGGCATGATATCCGGATTCCCGATCTCGAACGCCTGGGCAAGAAGCGAGTTGTATCCATCATCGGCATACCCCTTCCCATCGTGGATGAATATCGGGGAATTTTGGCGGTTTATTTCGGCAGATCATGGAAACCGGTTCACCGGGAAGTGCATTTTCTCAAATCACTGGCCGAACAGGGAGCGATTGCGCTGCATCGTGCTCTCCGATACGATCATCACATGCTGGAAACGTTCAAACAAACCATTTCCGGGCTATCGCTTGCCATAGAAGCCCGGGATGGTTTGACCCATGGCCATTCCCTGAAAGTCGCTGAATTTGCCAGAATGACAGCGACTCAAATGGGCTTGTCACACCAGGAGACGGAAACCGTTTTCCACGCCGGTCTGCTACACGATATCGGCAAAATCGGCATTCGGGACCATCATCTTGACAAGCTGGGCGCATTATCCCAAAAAGAACTGGATCAGGTGAAAAAGCATCCGGCGATCGGCGCCGGTATTTTAAAACCGTTGCCTTTTCTTCAGAATATCGCTTTGCTGGTGCTGTATCACCATGAACGGCATGACGGAAGCGGTTATCCGGAAGGACTGAAAGGGGCGCATATTCCGCTGGGAGCACGCATTCTGGCAGTCTGTGACGTATTCGAAACCATGATATCCGGCCGTCCGAACATGCCGGCCCGCCCCATACCCGACGCATTCGATCAAATTCGGCATCTCAGCGGAACGTATTTTGACCCGGTCGTGGTGAATGCCTTTCTGGCTGCTGTTCAGGCAAATGTGAATGCGGTACAGCCATTTTCCTCTTGTTCTGCGGCAGAAGACCCTGTGATGCTCATGCCCTGGATGAAACAATTTCCACAGGCGTTTTAGGTTTAGGTTTGCGGATGGGGGTGAAACCGGATTGATCAACTGAATAAAAAAGCGTCATCCTGTTGATCCAGCGTCGGCTGCTTGCAGCCAACGGCTGATGGACAATATGCCACTTTGTGCCTTTGCGCCAGAATAGTAACCAGTCGTTTTTACGTCACCTGGCTCAGGGTGTATCCGGCCAGCAAGCTGTCTTTCCAGTAATCATGGGCGGGATCGGAAAAAAAAGCATGAAACAGGGACAGGCTTTTTCCCCGCAACACATGGGGAATGATGGATACCGGCTCGCTGCTGTAAAGCGGGGGTAGGAGAGCCAGATTACAGGATGTGGCGCCACCCATCATGTCTTCATAGGCGTAAACGATTTGTCGAATGCCGCTGATCAGAATCGCGCCCATACACATCAGGCAAGGCTCCAGAGTCGAATAGACACGAAGGGTTCGACGATCGACCGTATTTTCTGATGTCTCCAGTTGACGAAGCGCCAGGATCTCGGCATGATCGGTTTCCCGAACGGTTTCTCCGAATGAATGGATTCGGGACCCGGAAGCAATCACCTCATCCCCGCTGACAATCACACACCCCACCGGAAATTCACCCGCCTGAAACGCTTTTTGGGCCTCTTTCAGCGCATATTCCATAAATGTTTCATGTATCATAAAATTTTGTTCACAGATCCCGCTGGGTTCTCATCGGTACCCAAAACCGCGCGCACCTATCGCTTGGGTTGAATCAACGGTGTGGAAATATCCCATAAAAACCGTTTGATCCAGGCAAAACCAATGTGAAGCAGTTCGGCATCATCTGTTCTGGCCCGGTTCAGCGCAGACGATGGGATTTTATATCGCTTTAAAAATGAGCTGTTGAATATAAAATTGCGAAATTCATCGATGTTGTAGGCCGCCATGAAGGCCATTTTGGCCTTGGGGCCTTCTGGCCCCTCATTGCCCCAGGGGTTTTCCTGAAACAGCCGGAGAACTTCGGACCATCGGATGGTCATGTCATTATGCATCTTTGCACATTGATCCTGTATCCATGATCGGGGGCTCCATGTGCTGTTTTCATGCCGGCCCATGCAGAATTCAGGTGGCCGGAAAAAATAAACCGGCCGGCTGGTTTTGGACGCGGTTTCATACATCATACCCTGTTCCAGCGGAAACATGCGACATGCATCCGGGCGGTCTTCATAGACGCCGCATCCGGTTTCGGTCAAAAGCGGGCAGGGATGGTTGACAGCCTCTGACATGGTCAAAAGCACGTCCGGAAAAAAGCTTCCCTCCCGTATCACCACATCCACATGCCGATCCAGAAATTCATTGGAAGGTATGCCAAGCCGATTCTTCAGGCGAATGACATCATAGGGATAAAGAAACAGATTCAGATGATGGCAGCAATGGTTAAAACAGGAAATCCCGGGGTGGCATCTGAACGAAAAGAGGCTGTTTTCATCCAGCGTTGGCTGATTCAGATCCTTCTGGTTTTCAAGATCGATATATTTCATATCCGGAGTGCGACCAATAGGGCCAATAATTTGATATCGATAAGGATTTCATCCGATTGTTTGTTTGACGATTCCCATCAGTTTATCCCGGTCAAACGGCTTATGGATATAGGCCACTGCGTCCTTGACCGCATGCTGGCCGGCAAGACCTGTGATAACGATGATGGGAATTTTTTTCAGATTCGAATCTTTTGACAGCTTGCGATAAAAACGGCTTCCCCATTCCTGCGGCATTTCCAGGTCCAGCGTAATCAAATCGGGAACTTCGGTCTGGATTAAATCCATTGCCTGCAGACCGTCTGATGCGCTGCATGTGTCGTACCCGTTATCCTGAAACAGTGTTGTCAAATACTTGACAATGACCGGATCGTCGTCAACGACCATAATTTTTTTTGGCATGGCATGACCTCATGTTGCATGGATGGATTGATAACCAATTTCATTGTGTCGTGAAAATAGATCGTGAAGCGTCGTTCGTATCTCGCATCTCATCGTTCATCGCTCGTAGGAGCACAGGTCGCAGGAAGCAGACACCTTCAGCCTTCAGCCTTTTCCCAGGCATGACATTCCCCACACATCACCGGACCTTTTTTCGCAGTTGCATGACAGCCTTTACAGTTGATATGAAATGCCTTCATCAAACCGGGTTTTTTGCCGTCATCGGTCAGAGTATGGCATTCTGAACAGGATTTGTCCTCGGATGATTCGTCTTCCAGTTTTTTCCCGTCTTCATAGACATGATGGCATTCACTGCATGATTCAATTTTGGCTGTTTCATTGTGATCGTCATGTTTGAATTTGGCCGGTGTGCGTTGAGGGTTGCTGAAAACGCCGTTGTCCACTGTGACCATGTCTTCCTGTGAATATGAGGCCATGATAAGGGTCAGGGAAACCAGGCCGGCAATCAGAATAAATGTGGCATATCGGTTCATGGATTCATCTCCTTATCGGTCATTGCGGTTTTTCCATGACTTCATACAGAATATCGCTGATGAATTTGACATTCATTTCCAATCCGTAATAATGGTTGATATCCTCCAGACCACTGTGACAGTTATGACAGGGAGCAACCAGGGTTTTTGCTCCCTTGGCCTTGGTGGCAAAAAGTTGATCGGCTTTGATGCGGTTGCCTTTCATTCTGGCCATTTTATAGGGAGGGCCACAGTTGATGACACCACCACCGGCGCAGCAGCAATAATTGTGTTCCCGATTGGGATGCATCTCGATCAGGTTGTCACAGATGGCATGGATGATATATCGGGCCTTTTCATGAAGCCCTCTGCCCCTTACCACATTACAGGGATCATGCAGCGTGACGGGTTCCGAATATTTTTTGGCAATTTTGATTCGGCCTTCCTTGAGTATGTCATAATAAAACTCGATGGCATGAACGACGGGAATCGGCGGCATTCGCCACGACAGCCAGCGGTTTCCGGTGTCATACACGGACCGGAATGCATGTCCGCATTCACCCATGACAATTTTTTTCACCTTCAGTCGTATGGCGGTTTCAAAATGGGCGCGTTTGATCCGGCCCATCAGTTCATTATCACCGGTAAACATGGCCATATCGCTGTTGTCCCAGCCGGGCGTGGCGGGCATGGTCCAGTTTAACCCGGCGGTATTTAAAATGACTGCGGCCTGATACAGCAACTGGGCCTGAAACTTTGGCTCTGGTCCAATGACCGAATACATGATGTCCGCACCTTCTTTTTCAAGCGGAATGCGCAACTTGGGAATTTCGGACCGGGCTTCCTCTTCCTGCCATTGCAGCGTATCCGGCCATTCATCTTCCTTGACCCACATCTGGTTCATGGTGGCCGCATGGCTGTGGGCTGTGGCCTGAATATACAGCGGGGTCATGCCAAGTAGATGAATGATTCGGCGAACGATGGTCATGAGATAGGCGATATCAATGCCAAATGGGCAATACATGGAGCAGCGTTTACACAGATTGCACTGGGTGTGTACAATCTCTGCCGCCTGTTTCATGAATTCCGGCGAGACCCTGCCTTTTTTCCGAATCATTTCCCACAATGTCTGTTTGACCTTGCCAGCCGGTGAAAAATGGGGGTCATTGTCGTGGGATAAATAATAGTGGCAGGCTTCGGAACACAGCCCGCAATGCGCGCAGGTGTCCACATACATGCGAAGTCGGGCACCTGCTTCGACATTCAGCACCCGATTGATGGTCTGTGCAATTTTGTCTTCGGTCAGCCTGGCTGCACCTTTTTCTATTCCCTCATCCACTATTTTTTCAGCGGGACTATTTTTCGATTCATACATATGAAAAACCTCCCTTACCACTCAATAAATAAACCGTTCCCGATTACCAATCCTTGACATGTCGAACCCCGCCAAATTCAGATCCGGTATAGGCCCGGGTAAACGGCGCGAACAGCATGTGCACCAGCCTTGTAAACGGAATGGCCATCAGCATGATTTCGCCACTGACGATATGAAGAATCATAAAAAATGGATAGCCGCCCCACTGATGATAGGCCATAAAACCGGTAATGAATGGCATCGCGACAATTGTTAAAATGACATAATCCGATGCGGAGGTCAGAAACCGGACTTCCGGCAGTTTCTGACGTCGTATTCCAAAAAACAGGCAACTGGCAATGACCAGAAGGGTCATCACATCTGCCACGGCATCGGGGAGTGCCCAATATCGGATGCTGAAGGATTCATCCCATAAAACGATATGGGAAAGCAGGAAAATGGGTGTGGCTATCAGGCAGAAATGGAACAGGAACGTGACGGTCGTTACGACCGGATGATTTCTCATGTTGACAGGGCCAAATGGAATCAACCAATTGCCAATCGATCGAAAGGCATATTTCAGGCTGATGTAGGAAAAAATGAAGCTTTCTTTTTTCTGGATAAGCCAGAATATATGGATCAACCGGAACATACTGCCACCGATAAACACGATAAAGGCGATCCATGCCAGCGGGCCGGAAACAAACTGATAGATATCATGCATATCGCATCTCCCTGAGAGCATGTTTGTAATCCAGATTCCCAAACATGCCCTGAAATAATCGACCGGTTCATGGGCTTATCGGCCAAGGAATTATTGAATATTCAACTCCGACACCGGAATGATTCTGCGAAAATAGATCCCATTTTCAACGCTTCGAAGAAGGATTTTGCTTCCGTCCGGGCTAAATGCCGGAGGCCATGCATCCTCACATTGAAATTCCAGAATCCGGTCGTTGACCGCAAATCCTTTTTTACCGTTTTTGTCAATTTTTGATGCAACCATGTTGCCATCTGGGTTGAAAATCGGTTTCCAGACCATATCAAACGTGTTTTTCCATGCCTGACCATCTGCCACAATCGACCAGTTATCCTGATCCTTGATGACCGCAGCAATCCTTCTGCTGTCCGGGCTGAATGTGAGATCGGTGACCAGATCTCCAAATGTCTGAGCCCATGGGACATCATCGACCGCAATGGTCCATCGGCCAAACGATGGTGAAACAATGGCCGCCAGTTTTTTGCTGTCCGGGCTGAAAACAGAATGCCAGAGCTGGCAATACCGGTTGTTCCAGGCGATATCGGCGTTTCGGGCCATTGTCCATTTTCCCTGAATCCGAACCGGGGCAAACACCTCATGGGTTAACGGATGAAAAACCGGCTCCCACACCCCTGCATAGGTTTTGGGCCAGGGTACGCCGTTAACGGCAATGGTATAGTCATACAGGTTCAGACGAACTTCTGCAGCCAGATGAACACCATCCGGACTGATCGCCTTGCCCCAGACATTGACAAATGGTTTGTCCCAGACGACGCCATCCATTGCCGCGGAAATGGTGCCTTCCTGAAATTTGTGAATTTCTGCCTCACCGACTGAAACCACCTGAACCGATGCAGCGGTATGAAGACCATCCTCACTTAAAACCGGATCTGTGGCATGCAGAAAGGTTTCTTCCCAGGGCGCGTCATTCAGTGAGAGACCATATTTCATATCCTGCTGAAACGAAACCGCAATTGCATCACCTTTAGGGTTGAATTTCATATTCCAGACATAGCCGAACCGATTTTCCCAGGGTTCTCCATCCACAGCCACGGTCCATTCGCCGCTGTCTGAAACGATTGCTGCCAGTCGGTTGTCTGGCGAAAACCGTAGATGCCAGATTTTTTCAAACGGGTTTTCCCAGGTTTCTCCATTGACGCAGACATTGAATTCGCCTTCAGCCTGATTCACCACCGCAGCGACTTTTTCGCCATCCGGGCTGGCGTAAAATTCCTCAACCCACTCGAACCGGTCTTTCCAGTCCGTCACGTTAATCTGTTTTTCTGTGGATTCCCAGTCCCATTGATATGGATCAGCCATTAAACCTCCTTTCTTGGGGATATGGATCGATATTAACCGGTCTTATCCTGGCAATTCAAAATAACCCGCCTGAATTTTGAATATGTTTGAATTTCTCATATGCTTGGTGACAGGCATCCAGTCATCCCTTGTGGCATACGCGGAATCATGAAAAGATTGCTTTGGTGCAGAAGAAAAAAGAAAACGGTTTCTTATTTCCAGGAAGGAGTTGCTGGTAACCCTTTTCGTATAACCGACCGCAATCAAAACCGCTGTCGGTGTCGCCGGATTGGACAGAAAGCGCATTCGGATTTTCATCAATACATCCTTAATATCAGATGGAATCCAGGCGGGAAGGCATGAAGCATTCAGAAAAATCGATCACAAAGATTTGGCAGCATTAAACCAGAAATTTTCTGTGTTGGCAACTGATATTCATCCATAAAAAATTAAAGTTAAATTAATTTCAACATATCGATTTTTATTATAAAAAACAATAAATAGAAAAAGAAAAGTCCATTTTGAAAAAGTGGAAGGTCGTTAAAAAATTTCATTGTTCAAACAATATCCGGTCGGCTAAAATAATTCGCATGAATATGGAAGTCAGGTCGCCCATATTCATGCGCTGACGCGTGTAACCAAACAAACAGCAAACAAGGAGATATTCGATGATCAAGGCATCCAGCCTGAAAAAAGGAAACGTGGTCAAAATCAACAATCAATTGGTTGTTGCCAAGCATATTGATGTCAAAACACCGTCTGCCAGAGGCGCATTAACCCTGTACAAGGTGCGTTTTGCCCAGGTTCAAAGCGGACAGAAACAGGAACAGACATTTAAAGGCAACGATATGCTGGAAGAAATCGAGTTGAGCCGAAAACCGGTCCAGTTCATTTTTCGTGAAGGCACACATTATACATTCATGGACACAGAAGAATTCAGCCAATACACCCTGGACGAGGCCGCATTGGAGAATCAGTCTGAATGGCTTAGCGAAAATATCGAGGGAATCACGGCCCTGTTTCATGATGGACATATGATAGCCATTGAACTGCCGCAGGTGGTTACACTGAAAATTGCCGAAACGTCTCCGGTCATACGGGGGGCAACCGTGACAGGCCGCACCAAAACCGCGACACTTGCAAATGGCGTAGACATTCAGGTTCCGGAATATATGTCTCCGGGAGAGTGGGTCAAGGTGCACACTGAAACCGCAAAATTTATTTCGCGGGCGCAGGAAGATGACGGAAAATGAAGCCAAATGCACATTTGGGGTTGACTTGTGATTGACCCATAGCCTATATATTAACGCCAACCATAATTGATTTATATCAGTTATTCCATGATATCAACAAACTATAGGCTTATCAGCCTGAAAATGATTTGCAGGAGGTGGCATTATTTTTACGTTTCTGAAAAATCACGACAGACTGAACCCATTACACGTGGGGCGAAGAGATTTTCTGAAATTTGGTGCGTTGCTTGCTTTTGTGGGATTATCAGCAAATCCAGTTGAGGCTGCTGTCAAACGATCTTCCAAAATTTACCGGAAATCCAAACAGATCACAAAGGCATTGTATTTTTATAACCCGCACACCGGTGAAAAATTGGATGTGCCCTATTTCACCAAGGGGCGATATTCTCCGGTAGCCATGAAGGATATCAATCACATCTTCAGAGATCACCGGACCGGCGCCATCAAACCCATCGATCAAAACCTGTTAGACTACCTGTATGCCCTGTCCAACAAATTGGAGACGCCGCGCACACCGTTTCACATCATTTCCGGCTACCGGTCTCCTGAAACCAATGCGCTGCTAAGAAAAGAAAGTAGTCAGGTTGCCAAAGACAGCTTTCATATCAAAGGAAAGGCAGTGGATATAAGGCTTCCGGGACGAAGTATCGCTTCTATCCGTAATGCTGCGGTCAGCCTGAAAGCCGGTGGCGTCGGATACTACCCCGATGATCAGTTTGTGCATATCGATGTCGGAGATATTCGCTGCTGGTAGGGAATATGGTGGTGTTCAGTGAAATTTTTCCGGCTCCTGCCGGTAACGATCGGGCGGTCTCAATCGCCTCCCATAGCGGACGATCCCGATCATAAATATCGTCTCTGAAATTGACGATTCCTCCTTCATCGACCCAGACTGTCCAGTATAAGAGATGAACCATGATTGAATCCCGGATAGGGATTACTTTTGTTTTTCCACTGTCGATGGTCTTTATGATTTTTTCCACAGTCCATTCCGAATTTCCCGAAAGCACATAGGCCGCCAGATCGACCGGCTTTTCGATTCGAATACATCCGGAGCTGAATCCACGCGAGGTCCGCTTGAACAGGTTTCGTTGCGGAGTATCATGAAGATAAACGGCAAACCGGTTGGGAAACATGAATTTGATTCGGCCCAGTGCATTCTGGGTGCCTGGCTTCTGTTTAAGCCTGTAGGGAAAATATCCGGCGTTGATTCTGGACCAGTCAATGGTATGCGGGTTGATTGCCAGCGCATTTTCATCCCATCCGGAATAGACATGAATATTCTGCCGAATCAGATAATCCGGATTTTTTTTGATGATGGGCAGTTTATCTTCAATGGCGATCTTTTCCGGAATATTCCAATCGGGATTGATGACGAGATACCGCATGCGTTCACTAAAAACAGGTGTTCGCCGATACGCCTGCCCTACCACCACCCGCATGCTCAGGACCGGATCAGAACCATTCATTGCTGTCAGGCTATAGTCTGCGATATTGACCAGAATATATTTTTGACCAAAATCATGGGACAGCCACCGCCATCTTTCCAGATTCATCTCGATCTGACGAATCCGGTCAGTCACAGGGATATTCATTTCCCGAAGTGTTTGCGGACCAATAATTCCGTCCGGATCAATTCCATGACGGTATTGAAATCGCTTGATCGCATGAACCAGACCTGTATCATGGGTTTTTGATAAAGCATTATTTGATGCCTGGATATCCCCGGTTATCGCCAGACGTTTTCGAATCAAGGGAATCCGGTCATTTATATCTTCGGGTCGGATGAAACCGCCATCCGGAATGACAGGCCAGCCACCGTTTTTTTGAATATCCCGATAATGCTGCAATGCCTCTCTCAGGCGATAATATCCTGGATGCGTAGGCTTTAATCGATAAAGGGTTTCTTCCAGTGTGCGGGTATAAAGGGCGTGTCCGATCAAATCGTTGATATTTTCAAACGGCTTCAGCGACAGCCAGAGAGAGTCAACTGTTTCGGGATCAACCCGCCCTTTGGCCATATGATAACTGTAACGATACAATGCATCTGTCAGAAGGATATCCAGATCGATAAGTTGCTGAATCGGATGCTCCCCTGTAGGAGACTGAGGCATATTGATCGAAAAAAGCAATTCCTGAATCGCCGATAAATGGTAATCCTCGGGAATCAGCCCATCCTGTTCAGACTCCTGAATAAACCGAATGAATAATCGGGCCTGATCGCTGATTTGCTGATTTTCAATCCAGATGGGCAAAAAATCGCGTACGCGATAGATCTCGGCAATCAGGGACTCACTTCCAGCCGTTTGGGCTTCGGGTATCAGCGTCTGCTGATTGTCCTGAGCCAGAAGCGTGCGTTTGATGCCTGCGGAGACATCCTGAAGCATATCTCCGAAAACGGGTTCCATACAACTGATTGAAAAAACCAGTCCAAGCGCGATGCCAATTATTGCCGGACCATTGATGTTAACATATCGCCTGATGTTACTTTCCTCCGTTTTTTCCGTCATGATACAAACCGTTCGTTGTTTCCCTGTTATTCAGACTTCATCATTAAATAATCTTCTGCTGTTTTTTTTACGTCATCCATGTTTTCAGCGTCAATCCAAAGGATATCTTTTTCGGACCGGAACCAGGTCATCTGCCGTTTGGCATATCGCCGCGTGTCCTGTTTCATGGATAAAACGGCATCTGGAAGAGAGGTCCGTCCTTCCACATAATCGGCAATATGCCGATATCCCAGTGACTTCATGGACTTCAGCGTTGATGAATATCCCCGATTCAAAAGTGATTCGACCTCTTGAATGAATCCGGTTTCAAGCATCCGGTCCACCCGCCGGTTAATCCGTTCATACAATAGTTCTCTTTCCCGATAAAGTCCAATCATGCGAACCGCATAAAAATCGGTCGAAAAGTGGTGGTGCTGATGAAATACAGACATCGGTGTTCCGGTGGATTTAAAAATTTCCAGTGCCCGGATGATACGATAGACATCATTGGGGTGAATTCGAACAGCAGATTCCGGATCACTGCGCTTCAATTCCATATACAGATTTTCTGTTCCCTCGTTCAACGCCTTTTGTTTCAGTCTATCCCGAATGATCGAATCGCCGCTTTCCAGACTGAACAGACCGTGACGGAGTGCGCGAATGTAAAGACCGGTTCCTCCCACTACCAGAGCAACCTTGTTCTGATGATCGATCGATCGAATGGCATCACCTGCCATGACCGTATACAGCCTTGCATCAAACGGTTCATCCGGATTGACAATATCGATCAGATGATGCCTGACAAACGCTTGCTCCTCTGAAGACGGCTTGGCTGTTCCGATATCCATATAGCGATAAACCTGCATGGAATCAGCGCTGACAATTTCAGCGCCGACTGCCTGTGCAACGGATATGGCTGCGGCTGTCTTTCCGGTTCCGGTCGACCCGCAAATAACGATGATTCTGGGATTTTGTGTATGAGGTGTCAAAATCGGTTCAGCCTGTGATGAAATGAATGTCAGTAACCATATATGACGAACCCATAATAATCAAGCTGCAGTTGCAGCAGTGGCGCGTATGCCGTGCAAAGGAAGCTTCATGCGAAATAACAACTTACAAAATGATCTTTCACCACTTCCCGTATTTCTGGATGTGCAGTTTGACAGATGGATTGCGCCATCGGACACCGGTTTTCAAAACGGCATCCGGATGGCAGGTCATGAAGGGACGGTGCCATCCCGCGAATGACATTCAATCTGGTTTTGGATGGTGTTTCCAGCCGGGGGATGGATTCGAGCAGCCCCCGGGTGTAAGGGTGGCGGGGATGACTGAAGATGTCGTGAACCGATGCGGATTCTGCAATTTTTCCTGCATACATCACAACAACCTGGTCGCACATTTCGGCAACAACCCCCATGTCATGGGTGATAAACAGAATGGCCATGCCGGTTTCTGCCTGAAGTTTCCGCATCAGCTCCAATATCTGGGCCTGAATGGTCACATCCAGGGCGGTTGTGGGCTCGTCGGCAATCAGAAGTTCTGGATGACAGGCCAGGGCCATGGCAATCATCACCCGCTGCCGCATACCGCCGGATATTTGATGGGGATAGGCCACCATGCGGTCAAGGGGATCGGAAATTCCCATTTTGGAAAGCATTTCAACTGATTTATCGAGCCGCTGACGGTCTGTCAGTCCGGACTGATGAAGACGGAACACCTCTTCCACCTGCCGGCCGATCCGATGAACCGGATTCAGAGCGGTCATGGGCTCCTGAAAGATCATGGAAATGCGTTTTCCCCGAATCGCCTGCATGTTTTCTGCCGGAATCTGTGTGATCTCCAGATTTTTGAAGCGGATGTGCCCCTGAAGAATTTTACCCGATGGCCGGGGTAACAGTCGCATGATGGAGAGCGCGGTCACGCTTTTACCGCAGCCGGACTCTCCCACCAGCCCCAGCGTCAGGCCATCCGGAATGGTCAGACTGATGTCATCCACAGCCCGAACCACCCCGTCTTCTCCATCAAATGTCACAACCAGGTTGCTGACTTCCAAAATGGGTTCAGCGGATCGAATTGGATTATGCGCAACGTGCATCATTTCACCATTCGATAGGTTGTATCTTCAATCGTTACCGGTGGGAAAACCGCTCCGGATTTCATGGCCTTGCGTGTTTCCTGATATCGGGCATCATCATACCAGAACAATCCACCCGCGGCACTGTTGAACGGGTCGAACAGACTTCCGGAGGTTCGGGTTCCGGCGGGCGACGGCAGTCGCCACCAGCGCCAGTATGCCTCCCGGGTGTAAGGCACCATGAATGTGGGCACAAAACACCCGATTTCATGAATTTTTTTCTGAATCTTTCTGGAAAGTCCAATACGTTCGGCTTCCTCAAGGGAATTCCGGTAGGCATCGATCAGTCGGTCCATTTCCGGATCATCCGTATTGGTGATATTGTTGGTCTGGGTTTTATGGGCATTGATGGAATGAAAATGCTCCCAGTATTGTGGTCTCAAAGATGTGCTCCATCCCATCCATGCCACATCGTGATTTTTTTCCAGAAATTTTTTAAATGCTGCAGACGGATCCATCTGCTGGAGCTTCAGATCGATTCCGGCTTTTTTGGCTTCCTCTTTCAGCACGACCAGCCGCGGCGTATGTTCTTCATGGCTGTAGGTGATTTCCACAGAAAAGGCCATGCCATCCTTCTGCCAGATGCCATCCGGTCCCCGGCTCCATTTTGAGGCCTTCATATATTCATCCACTTTCGCCAGATCAAAGCGCCTGGCTCGAATGGTATCGTCGGTGTAGGGGCCATAACCCATAAATGCCTGTTCCAGACGGAAATAATCCCCCCGAAGCACCTGATTGATCACTTTTTCGACGTTCATGGCATGGGCAAATGCAAATCGCAGATTGGGATCTTTAAATATCTCACGATCCTGATTCAACCACATGCCCATGGCCGATTGAGGCGTGTCATTAAAAAACCAGATACGTTCGACATAACCGGATTCAAATATCGGGATTTTTGTTTTTTCATGCCAGTATTTGGGAATCACCAGTCCGAACACATCTTCCTTTCCTTTTTTAAAATATTCCCACTGCATGTTGTAATCCCGTACCACGTTATAGATCACCCGGTCCACGTTGAAGCGATTCCGGAAATATTTTAGATCCTTTGCCCACCAGTCCTTCTTTCGTTTGAATTTGATATATTTTCCGGTTTTAAACTCATCGATCTGATAAGGTCCGGTGTTGGGTATCACTTTCCAATTGTACTTGGCCGTAAAGTCTTTTTCAAGTGTGCCATAATAATGCCGGGGGGTCGGGCTGAGTCCCAGTTTGAGATGCAGGTCCGGCTCTGCACGGGTTCCGACGACAGCCAGTGTGTGAGAATCATAAACAATGACTTTTTCGATTTCTTTGGAATAATAGTCATTGTACCACGGCGCAACAATGTGGGGCGATCGCATAAACTCAAGGGTAAAGGCGAAATCTTCGGCCGTGACTGGCGTTCCATCCGACCATTTTGCGTTTGGGTTCAGCCTGAAGAACATGGTTTTTTTGTCTTTTCCAAATGCCCAGTGGGTGGCGAGTTCCGGAATTATCTTCAACGTGTTGGGATGAAGTCCGATCAGACTGAGCTGATTATCCAGTATGGCGCTTCTGAAACTGCCATTTGAATCGGGTCCGACAAACCGGAATGTCATGGGAAAGCTGAGAATAGACAGATTCAGCGTGCCGCCTGTGACCGCCTCGGAAGCGGCATAAACCGGATCCTCATTGTTGGTCAGCCACTCGATATCTTTTGGCAGCTCAGCAGCAGAAAGAGCCGATCCGATAAGCATGGTGCAGCCGACAATAAAAATATAGCTTTTCAGATAATGATTTTGGGAAGGCAGCAGGGAAGGGATAGGCTTTTTTGCGGCTGACGCCTTGAAATATTGTCGGCCATTCCCGGAAGATAACGCACACAAACGCTTTATCTGGAAAGCTATATAATATAAACGGTTGTGGAAGAATTGAATCATGGCATCACTCCTGATCACATAACATGCATGGTCATGAACAACGGCTTGCTTGCCCCCATCTATGATGAAAATCTCACCTCACGCTTCACTGCGTTCCTGCTTTCGCAGAAATGATGGAACAGGTGCATTTTCACGGTAAGACTGACTGTTTTATAACGTGAAAGGGATGCCGATGAAAGGAAAAAATGGGGGGCATCTCTGTTAATCTGTTAAGTTAACAGGTGTAAACAGGTTGAATGAAATTAATGGGTCGTTTATTTAACCCATGCAGCCTCATCATGGTCAAATACTTCGTGTATGCGCCGCTTTTGCTGCGCTTTCCGCCTTGTTACCAGGCCTGATCCAGAATCCTCAAAAAGGCTCTGAAATACGGCATTTCGATTTTGAACCAGCGTTTGTGGCACTTTTCTTGCTGTTTTGATACTGGGCTCTTTTAACCATCATTAAGGAGAAAAATATGAAGATGCATAAACAGTATAAAAAGAAAAGTGTGTTTGGTGTGGTCATGGTTGTGTTTCTGTTTCTGCTGGTCGGTGTTCCGTCGCAAAGCCCTGCATCGGATGATGTCGAGGAACTGAAACAGCAACTGCAGTCGCTTGGCAACATGATGAAAACCGTTCAGCAGAAGCTGGAAACGCTGGAAAAACAAAACGCCAGTAAAGATGAGGAAGTCAAGGAGATGGATAAGCGGCTGAACAAGGCCGAGATGCACACCACAACAGACAAAATTTCATTTGGAGCGGAATTGAGAACTCAGGGCGAATCCATTCATTATCAGGATATTCAGATGGCTCCTGCGCCGATTATCAATTCATTTTTTGCGCCCTACCCTCAGGGGTTTAACGGCGCGACGCTTCAGCAGATTCAGCAGGCCATGGCAGGCATGCAGGCATCCGGAATGGTTCCACCGCCGGACGCCTATGACGCTGACAATGACATCATCTATTCCAGCAGGCTGCGTTTGAACATGAAAGCGGTCGTCAACTCTCATCTGGATTTTGCCGGCCGGCTCGCTGCCTACAAAATCTGGGGAGACAGCACCGGTGTCGAATTCTACCAGGGCAGTATGGGGGATGTGACGTTTGATGGAAACACCTCCAGCCTTCCCCGGGGTGATGCCCTTCATGTCGAACGGGCCTATTTCAACTACAAGCAGGATTTGGGTGCAATTCCCATTAATTTTTCGTTGGGAAGGCGTCCGTCAACCGAAGGACCGCCCATGGAACTTGCTAATTATAGTTTGGAAGGTGGTTCTCCTCTGGCAACGCTTATCAACTGGCAGTTTGATGGCGCATCCCTGAATTTTGGACTGGAAGATGTGACTGGCATACCCGGTGCCGCATTCAAACTGTGTTACGGAGTTGGTTTTGAAGGAGACTGGGGCAACAGTTTTTCACTGACCAGCACAGCGGATGTCAGCGATGTTCATATGTTTGGGTTTATCGCCACGCTGTTTGACAATGATACCAGCAGCGCGGTACTGAATTATGCTCATGCATGGGATGTCACGGACGGGTTCACCGGCATAACGGTCATGCCCTTTATCATTTCCACAGCGGATACCAATGGCGACGGAAATCCGGAATATTATTTCGATCCGAATAAAGGCGGATATATCAGCCGGCTGGAGCCATCCTCCAATATTGGTGACTGGGATGCGCTGTCCCTGCTGCTGCGGACCAATCTGTCCGAACGGTTTGCCAATATTGATGTGTTCCTTGCGCCTTCCTGGAGCCACACCAGCCCATCGCAGATTTCCAAAAACCCCTATTATCAGATGCTGGGGCAGGGTCTTTTAAGTTCGAACGGCGACCTTCAGGATCAAAACGGCTACAGTGTGTATGCGGGTGTGTTGTTTCCCATGCCATATGACGCCAGATTGGGAATTGAATACAACTGGGGCTCCCAATACTGGTTCAATTTTACCGGCGCGGAAGATTCCCTGGTCGGCAGCAAACTGGCAGCCCGTGGTCAGGTATTTGAGGGATATTACATTCAGCCGATTTATAAGGATAATTTTTTTGTGAAACTGGGCGGGCAGTATTATGACTATGACTATACCGGAAGCGGGAATCCCATGGGTGAGCCAGTCAAAATCAGCGACGCAACGGCGTTTGATACGCTGAATGCGGTAATTGACAAAGTGTGGCTCGGATATCTGTCGGCAACCATCCGGTTTTAACTGTCGAAGGGAATTACACGCATCTTGTAACAAATCAAAATAACGGTTTTTTTAAAAATCCCTCCTTTCGGAACGCTGAAAGGGGGGATTTTTATTGCAATTCAGGATTCCGGATCATTGATATGGGCGGCTCAGAAATACAGGTGATTCCTGCATTCATTCTTGATGGATATCAGAAAAATGGATATAAACCAGCTAACCATCTGTCCTGGCATCCAACCGAATATAAGGGAAAATCGAATGCTTCAGAGTTTCGGCGTAAAAAAGCTGTTTCAGAACAACTGGGAAAAAATGATTTTGTGGGCAATCCTGATCGGTCTGTTTTACCTGCTGAAATCGTTTCTTCTGTTGATTTTTGAAACATTTTTAATCACTTATATCGCCAAGCGGGTCGTGGGATGGGGTGTCGTTCAATTAAAAATAAACCACCGAATGGCCACCGTGATTTTTTTTCTGATTTTTGTAAGCGCACTGGGTGCGATAGGCACCTGGATTACACCAAAACTCATTATCGAATCGAATCGGCTATTGACTGATTTTGCAGGAAGTGGCGAGCAGCAGACCCGGGAAAAAATCAACCGGTTTGCCCAGAACACGGTGGTCAAAATTCTGGGTGAGGGAAAAGCCGAGTCTGTCATCGGTTCCAAAGAGTATCTGGCGATGATGGATATCGTGAAAGCCGAGATAGCCAACGCATTGAAATCCGCGATGCCCTATATTTTTGCAACACTTCTGCATATTGTGAAGGTCTGCTGGGAGGTTATGCTCTCGCTGATTCTGGCCATTATTTTTTCCTTCATTCTGGTTATGGACTGGGAGCGTATCGCCCGAAAAATGAAGGAACTGGAAAAAAGCCGGATTCATTCGTTCTATGCGGGTGCAGCCCCACACCTTCATGCCTTTGCCAATGTTTTGGGAAGAGCCTTTACCGCACAGGCGATTATCGCAACCTGCAATACTTTGTTGACCATTACCGGAATCTGGGTTTTTGAAGTTCCCAATATGGCGCTGATTACGGTCATCGTGTTTTTTTGCGGATTCATTCCGATTGTCGGGACCTTTATAAGTTCTGTTCCGATCATCCTGTTTGGCATTCAGGTCGGCGGCATCAATCTGGTCATCAAACTGATCATACTGATCGCCGCTGTACATGCCTTTGAGGCATATATACTCAACCCCAACATTACGGGCAATGTGCTGCACATCCATCCCATTCTGGTTTTGGTTCTGCTTTTGATCGGTGAGCGGTTTTTTGGCGTCTGGGGCATGGTGGCAGGCGTTCCTGTCGGATACTATGTTATCAGTATTCTGACCCGGCAGGAAGAAAATATTTTAAACGAAGCCCTTCCATATTCAAATTCAAACATGCCACCCTGATCTGGAAATGGTTTCAGCCTTTCCGGGAGTGGGCAACTTCCAGTGTAAATTCCTCAAGATTATCCGGAAGTTCAGAAAAAACGATCATAAACGGAATCGATTCCGATGGCTTGACCGCTGCATTCATCTGATTGTCACCATCGGGATTACCCATCCGCTGTTGAATGGCCTGCATCGTTATGTCTGCAAGTTCAGAATCGGATATAACATTTCCACAGAAGACGGTTTCGGTTTTTGCCAGCTTTTTATCCCGCGTATACAGTTTTCCGGTAATTTTAATCTGTTTTCGGTTTTCCGGATATTCATTTCTGGTCTTTCCCGTGATTACAAACAGCTTGCCGACAGTTGAATTGTCTATAAATTTGCTGCTGATATCATGGGCTTTGATTTTCAGGTTGCCCGGATCCGGTGCTGTGGCAGGCTGCTCACGCTTGAGGAATGGGATGGTTATATCCGGAAACCAGGTCATTGCGGCATAACCGCCTCCCAATATCAGTACGATGCCAAAAAGAATCAGAAGCGGCATGCTGACGGTTTTTTTCTCCTTTGATAAATCCGGAATGACGTCATCTTCAAATGTTTCGGATTCATTGTCAGGATCGATCATGAGACCGGGTTTATTCACATCCGTGGATTGTGTCAGGTCCGTGTTCTTAATCAGCTCAACCGGTGGTATTGATTTTTGGGCTAATGAGCCAGGCAGATCTGCCACCGGTTCGGGGCGAACGATATCTGAGGCCGTTATTGGGGTCGGGGACACAACTGAATCCGGTTGCGCCATTTCAAGATGAGTCAGGTCAAAATCTTCCAGGCTTGGCGGTTCCGTTTTTGGGGTGAGTTGATCCTGTTTTCCAAACGCAATGGATGTCTGGCTGAAAGAACTGGAAGAATCTTCCCGATTGTCAATCAGTTTTTCAATATCGTCCAGATCCATTGCTTCGATATCCTGAAATACGATCTCATCAGACGAAACAGATTGGGCAGTTGACGAGGAATGCGTGATGCTGTCAAATGGTTTGGCTTCAGTTGACAGATCCGGTGCATTCACGTCGAAAGGCGGGATTTCCTGAACGGAAAAATTTTGTTGGGGTGTGACAGAATCGGCTTCAAAGGAAAAATCCATTTCAAAGAGATCGGTTGAACCCGTATCGGATTCTGACACGCGATCATGCTGAGCGTCTAATTTTACGGGTTCAGAAGTCAGATTCAGTGCATCCAGATCCAGCGGTTCAAAATTTTCAGAAGGAATTTCCTGTGAAATGGATTCGGGCTCCAGCTCAGAGGGAAATGGTTTTTTCATCGGTTGATCACCAGACAAGCCGGATTCAACAGAGGCATTTTCATCAGATGATCCGATTTCGAAATCCAGAAAGGGCAAATCGGTCTGATTTGATTCAAATCGGGAATGATCAGCGGAATCCCGTTCTGTTTTGATTTTGGATTCATCCAGATTTGATAAATCAAATTCATTTTCCGTGTCATCAGACAACTGAAACTTTGAAAGTGTCGCGGGTTCTGGGGAGGAATACCCGATTTCCGACTGAGGCGGACGGATATTATTTTCAGTGATGACATCGGGAAGTTTAATTGAAGGTTGATCTGTGTTGGCCGGAATTTCTGATTCCACAACACTTTCGGTCAAGACAGGATAAATTTTGAAAACATGTCTGCATTTTGCACATCTGACCTTTGAACCGGATGTTTTGATTCGGCTGTCTTCCAGATGAAATCGGGTATGACATTGCTCACAGGTGACTATCATGAGACTTCCTCGGCGGTTAGAGTTGTAAATGGTAAATAGCCGACAACCCTCTATAATTTTCAGCGTGGTCCAAACCATATCCAACCAGAAATCCGGTCTGGATATGATGGCAGGCATACCGAATTGGGGTGTCACATGTTCTGCGTTCTTTTTTATCGATCAGCGCACAGATATTCACCGATGCAGCGCCAAGGGACAGAATATAGTCGGTCAGAAAATTCAGTGTTTGGCCCGTATCAACAATATCTTCGATGATCAAAACATGCTTTCCGGCGACATTCTCCGTCACTGGGAGTAGAAGTCTGATGTTGCCTGAGGAGGCAGTGGATGACCCATAGCTTGACACCCTGACAAAATCGATAGTGAAGGGGGTCGTAATTTTTCGGACCAGATCGGCCATAAAAATGAATGCGCCTTTCAGAACACCCACCAGAACAAGGTCCATGCCCTGGTAATCGCTTGAAATTGCATCAGCAATCTCTTCATTTCGGTTCTGAATTTGGAATTCGCTGATCACTGATGTCAGTTTCGGCATATCTGTCCTCATGTGGGTTGGGTCTGTCTGCACAGTACACTGGCAGGCGGATATGACTCTTTTCGTTACTATAACTGAGTTATAAATGTCAAATGGAAACACATCCCGAAGGATTTATGGATAAAAGGGGGTACTCAGGGGGAGTCATCTGTGGTCCATAAGCGCGGATTTTTTTGTATCCGTAGGGTGCATCCCCGACCGATAACGCACCCCAAATCTTTATCTTGAAAGCGATAGATTAAATTTGCTAATGACCCTTACGGTTCACAAGCCGGTTGCTGCAAGTTTTTCGACCAGTTGTATTTGCTCGCTGTTCAAATGGGAAGGAATCTGAATTTCGATCAGGACATACAGATCACCCTGGCGGGATTCGTTCATATGCGGTACACCATGTCCGGCTATACGCATTTTGGTATTGGCGCGAATGCCGGGAGGCACTTTGAGGTTAAACTCTTTTCCATCGATCGTGGTTACAACAATGGTCGTTCCCAAAAGCGCCTCGGTCAGACGAATGGGGCGTTTCATGATCACATCATGGCCTTTCAGTTCGTAGACGGGGTGTTCCATCAGTATCGATTTAATAAACAGATCGCCTGCCGGACCGCCCGAATATCCGGGATCGCCTTTTCCGGAAAGTCGAACTTTTTTTCCCGGCACCATGCCTTTTGGAATTTTGACGGTCAGGGTTTCCTGTCGGTCTCCATGTTGAAACGACAGGGTCTTCTGAGCACCATTAATAATTTCTTCTATTGTGAGTGGCAGCTCATACACCAGATCAGATCCTTTGGCTGCAACTTCCTGCTGACCAAAATGTCCAAAAGGCTGGCCTCCGCCAAACGAAAAGCGAACCCCCCCTTTTCGCCCGGATGAAAATCTGGCACCGCCAAAGCCGATATCCCTGAAAATATCAGAAAAATCAAAGTTTTTAAAGATGTCTTCCTGGGAATAGCGCTGTTGAAAACCGGCTGATCCAAATGTGTCATACTGCTGACGCTTTTCCTTGTCACTCAGAACTGCATACGCCTCGCTGATCTGTTTAAATTTCTCTTCGGCCGCCTTGTCGCCTTTGGTCTTATCGGGGTGGTACTTCATAGCCAGTTTGCGGTACGATTTTTTGATCTCTTCATCGCTGGCAGTTTTGGCGACTCCCAGCATTTGATAATAATCTGTTTCAGCCATTTCTGAAACTCCTGTATTCCTGATTCATCCGTTTTGATATCAACAAATTCACATCATGGAATATAAGCTTACGGTTTCAATTAGTTATAACATATCATACCCGGAAGAAAAAATCACCATATCATTGCTTTAAATAAATAAGGGTAAATAAGATACATGTCAAGAATATCCATCTGTGAAGACTCCTTGACAATATCCGGTCTTTTTTATAGACAGTCACAAAGACCGTTAAAGGTGACGGATGTATGACTGACATGACAACACCCCATACAATCAGAAAAACAAACAGAAAGGAGAACACATGAACATCTTGTTTTTTGGGCCAAATGGCAGTGGAAAAGGAACTCAGGGAGCGATATTAAAAGAAAAATACAGTATTTCCCATATTGAATCAGGAGCCATATTCCGTGAAAACATTCAAAAAGGAACCGAATTGGGTGCAAAAGCCAAAGCCTATATCGATAAAGGGGATCTGGTTCCGGATGAAATCACCATTCCCATGATTCTGGATCGTCTCCAACAGTCGGACTGCGCCAAAGGCTGGCTTCTGGATGGATTCCCCAGAAACCGGAATCAGGCCGTCAAATTGGATGAAGCACTCAAGGCAGCCGGACTGGCACTGGATATTGTCATCGAAATTATTCTGGACCGGGCTGTGGCCCGAGACCGAATCATGGGCAGAAGGCTGTGTGTCAATGACAACAACCATCCCAATAATATTTTTATTGATGCGATTAAACCCGATGGCGATAAATGCCGGGTATGTGGGGGATCACTGAAAACCCGTGCAGACGATCAGGATGCGGATGCGATAAACAAACGTCATGACATTTACTATGACACCCAGACCGGAACGCTGGCATCTGCTTATTATTTCAAGGATCTGGCAAAGAAAGAAGGAAAACCGAAGTATATTACGCTGGATGGTGCTCCGGGCGTAAAGGATGTGGCGGCCGAACTGGTGTCAAAGCTGTAGCTGAACGGACAGGACTTTAAAAAAATGCCGGATATGGCGTTGTCTGTTCCGCATTTTTCTGCTGTGCAGTGAATGATGTTGAATTTGTGCTTGAATATTTTTTTAAAACCGGGTATAAGAACAAATTCATTTTATTTTAAATATCAGCCATCATAACTCTATAGACTTCAGGCAATTGCCTGGCGACATCAAAGGAAGAAGATAATAATTTGGATATATCTTCGACCGATAACGCAGTTCAGAGAATCGTCTGAAAGTTTATAACGCATAACAGCAGTCAGTCTGAATGCATATCGATGGAAAAAAGGGGGGTCGAACAATTTGAAGGAAATTCAAGTCAAGGTTTTTGATAATGATCTTGAAAAAGCGATGCGGATTCTCAAAAAGAAAATTCAGAACGATGGACTTTTCAAAAGGCTCAAACTGAAAAAGAGCTATGAAAAACCCAGCGAATACAAACGACGCAAGCAGCGCGAGTCTGTCCGCAGACAACGCATTGCCATAGCCAAAAGCAGATCAAGCAGGTAAACCGTATTCCCCTTTTGGATCAACCCGGCGGCGGACTCATTCCGCGCCGGGTTTTTTATGCCTATGACAACCAATCATATGACATATGATGAATGCCTGAAAGCCATGTACGGGCTCAGGCGGTTCGGAATCAAACTGGGTTTGGATGTGATTCAGCAAATTCTGGACGGACTTGGCAATCCCCAGAACGGGTATCATTGTATTCACATCGCAGGCACCAATGGTAAAGGTTCTGTGGCATCCACTCTGGCCGCCATTTTGCACCAGGCCGGATTTATCGTTGGTCTTTATACCTCACCGCACCTGATACGATTTAACGAACGGATTCAAATCAACGGAACAATGATTTCCGATGACGATGTCCGCGAATCCTACCTGGCGGTGAATCGTGTTCATCATGGCGACCGTTATCCGACCTTTTTTGAATATACCACCGCTATGGCGCTGTATTTGTTTGGTAAACATCAGGTTGACTGGGCTGTGATGGAAACCGGTATGGGCGGGCGAATGGATGCCACCAATGTGATCACGCCAATCGTGTCCATCATCACCAATGTGTCTCTGGAGCACCAGCAGTATCTGGGAACGACTATTTCAGATATCGCATGGGAAAAAGGCGGGATCATCAAAAAAATGACCCCGGTTGTCATTGGTGTTTCCCAACCGTCAGCCATCGGGGTAATCGAAAATATTGCAGAAAACCAATGCGCCGATCTTTACCGGCTTGGAAAAGATTTTTTTGCAACGGGCAACGCCGACGGCACATTTTCCTACTCCGGGATGAATCATCGATGGTCCAATTTAAAAACCCGACTAATTGGCGACCATCAGGTATCCAATGCGGCGCTGGTTTTGGCTGCCTGTGAAGTTCTTCTCGGTCAGAAAATACCCATCACGCAGGATTCGTTGATTCAGGGTTTTGAAAACACCCGGTGGCCCGGTCGTCTGGAGATTGTTTCACAATCACCCATGGTCATTCTGGATGGCGCCCATAATCTGGATGCGGCCATGTGCCTGGCCGCTCATCTTTCAAAAGAACTGGCTGGACGACGAATCACCCTTGTCATCGGTATCCTGGATGACAAGCCATTTAAACAAATTCTTGACGTGCTGCTGCCGGTTTGTGACCGGGTGATTTTGACGCAGCCCAAAATCGGCCGCGCGCTCTCAACCGATAGGCTGGTTTCAGCTTGCCAGGGTAAAGTCCGCATCATTGAAACGGCTCCCCATGTGGATCAGGCTGTCAAACAGGCAATTCATACCAGTGCATCTACAGATGTGGTGTGTATCGCCGGATCCCTTTATGTGGTGGGAGAGGCCAAAGCTTTTCTGGAAAATATTCCAATGACCGAAGAACACATTTAACGGCTTCACAATAAGACGAACATCTGCCTTTCGAATCATCCTTTACAAGAATTCGTTTTTGCAGCTTGACATCCTTAAGCCTTTTTTTTAGTATGCGACACCAGATATGATAAGCGCCCGTGGCCCAGGGGATAGGGCGTCAGCCTCCGGAGCTGAAGACCGCTGGTTCAAGTCCAGCCGGGCGTACCATAAAATCAATCCGTTACAAAAAATCATCACCCGCAAGGAAAACATCCCCCATCCTATTCCCCACAAAAAGGCGGGTTACAGAATCCTCCCCACCATCATTAAATCATCCAACATATCTGATACCGGAATGACAGACCCACCGCCTATGGCATGATTGGTTCAAAAAGCATTACCCTGTTATAGCTTTTCAGATAATGTTTTTGGGAAGGCAGCAGGGAGGGGATAGACCTTTTGCGGCTGATGCCTTGAAAAACAATAGGCCATCCGCGACCGAAAACGAAGTGTCATTATTTTTCTGAAAATCTATAGAAGCCGTGTGATTTCATCCGCATCAAATTCTGGCCATTTGACAGATTTTCCCTGTTTCTTCGCCTCAACCCCTTTTCCAGGTCGGCCGACTGCACCTATCAGGGTCAACGGAATCTGATTGTGAGCCATATTGTCAATTAGCGTTTGAGAATGGTTGGGTCTGCAGCAGATCAGAAGACTGCCGGACGCGATCAGTCCCAACGGATCGATGGTAAGGAGCCTGCACAGACGATCGGTTTCCGGATAGATTGGAATGGTCTCCATAACAATTTCAAGGATATGCCTGCCTGCTGCGCTCAATTCCAAAACCGCAGCGGCCAAACCACCTTCGGTCACGTCATGCATGGCGACAACACCGGGTGTATCTGCTGCGATTCTGGCCTCATCCAGGATGCTGATGGAGAAAAGAAATTTTTTCAGTCGGTTGATTTCATCATCCGTATAACCGGATGATATCAACCGGTCGCCAAGCTCTCTGGCAATAATGGATGTCCCCTCAACAGCCAGTGATTTGGTGATCCACACCGTATCGCCGGTCCGGATATTCTGCTTGTTCAGAAGCCGGGATCGGGCGACGGTTCCGGCCATCATGCCGGTCACCACGGGCCGGGTTACCGCATCAGTGATTTCCGTATGCCCCCCGCACAAAGTGATGCCCCATCGATAACAGGCGGTTTTCAAATCCTGCATGACCTGAAACGCCTGGGATGGGGTCGACTGGGGTGGAAATAACAGAGTTGTCAACAGCCATCGGGGCACGGCGCCGGATGTGGCGATGTCATTGGCATTGATCAGAACCGTATAGTACCCGATCGAGTCAGTGGCAAACGTGATCGGATCGGATTTCAATATGAGAATTTCACTGGACTGAATATCGATGGCCGCCGTATCTTCACCAATTCCCGGATTGATGATAACAGACGCATCTTGAAATGCAAAATCATGCAGATACTGCTCCAGCAGGTCACAGGGAAATTTGCCCATTGGCATGGGAGTTCCCAATCGAAGCACATGCACCAGTTGTGTTATATCACCAATGATAAAATCAAACTCGTCAGGATTTTCATTATCATTTGGGTCCGGCACAATACAGGCGGTAATCATGCCACAGGCGGAAGCCTGTCGGAGATGAAAAATATGATTTCCAATAAAAAGAATATGACAGGGTGCTGTTTTAAGCCTTTCAATGGCATCTGAAACAGTTTGCCCCATGATAAGGGTAGGGATGCCACGGCTGTCAAGAAGGTTTTGGATATCGATGGGGATTAAAGGGAGCTTGACTGCATCAGTTTCAGTCAGATCACCGGATTCATGAATCGAGATGACAGCAGCTTTCAACAGAAATGGTTTGAAAGACATATCGGAATTTCCTGAAATGATAAAAAATGGAGAAATGGATTCATATCAGACGATATTTTTCCCGAAGCCTTGCTGAAAGTGATGTGATCATTTCAAATGCTTTTTCAACGGTTTTTTCACCGTCCGGATTAACCAGGCAGCAGGTCGCGGGTGACAGCAGGCTTCGGGACAGCAGAAAATCCCGATCGATGCCTTTTTTCTGCAAGGCAGCCCACCGGGTTTCAAGCTGAATCTCCAGGGAATCCAGGCTTTCTTTTGAAAATGGCTCGACATTTGTCGGAACGATCCCCCAGACCAGAACACCGCCCCGATTCAAAAATCGTTTAACCGATTCGGCATAGGATGAAAACACCTCACCATTGGTATAGATATCGAGAGACAAAATATCCATATCCATGCTGAGCAGAAAGTCCCAGTCCGGATTGCCGCAGAGATGAATGCCTCTTGGACGGTCAATCATGGACAGAAAGGCCTCGACGTCGGTTTTGGCTGCGCTGTCGTTGTAACCGGAAAGCGCGCTGAACAGAAACTGAAGTCCAGGTTCGTCGATGAACATGAATGCATTGGTGTTCAGAAGTTTCAGACGGTTCAACTGGACATTCACCCGTCGCGCCATGAATTCAAACATGAAGGGACGAACGGTATCATTGAACAGAATGGGACGGTCATCCTGATCCATCACATTAAACCCGAAACTGATCGGACCTTCCAGTTGTCCGCGAATGGCGGGCCTGTTGGAATGATCCATATTCAGAAAACGATGATATACGGCTGAATAGGTTGGGCTGATATCAAAATATTCCGGTTCTTCAAAATGCGCGAGCGTATCTTCCAGTTCCACAATGAAGCGATCGATGGAAAATCGAAGCGTTTTTTGATCGAGATCCAAAAGGATTCCGGGGAAATGCTCGGATGCCTGAACATACATGTCTTCATAATAATTCAGGCGGGGCAGTTGCGGCCAGAATGGAATATCCAGCGTCAGTGCCAGTTCGATGGCGCGGTCCACATTCTGATGTGGCATCACCGCCATGGCGGTTGTCAACAGGTTGCCTGGAATTGGCATGATGAACCTCAATTATGCATGATGAGTAGTGAGTAGTGAGTAATGAGAGGTGAGAATGGGATCACTGACCTTCAGCCTTCTGTCCTCTGACATTCAGTCTTCAGCCTTTCGCGTTCAGTTAATCCGGCATGTAAGAACCGGCGTGAAGCGTCCGGGAGGTGTCGCAATCGGCTTCTGGCTTTTCCGGGCAATGGCAATCAGCATGCCTTTGAAAATCCATTCATGAAATGGATACAGCACATACCAGTAAATCAGTCCTGGCAGTCCTCTGGGAAGAAACCGCGATAGTAAATCCAGCCGGATGATGCCAGGTCCGTCCGGTTCAATTCGAATATCCAGAACCGCTTCTCCGGGCATTTTCATCTCGGCCTGAAGAATCAGGCGGTTGGGCGCATCGACTGTCAGAACGCGCCAGAAATCAAGTGGATCTCCGACATTGAGACGAACCGGATCTTTCCGGCCCCGCCGCAATCCCATGCCCCCGGCCAGCCGATCAAGCAGTCCGCGAATTTTCCAGAGATCATTTCCAAAATACCAGCCTTCTGTTCCACCGATTCGGCTGACCGTCTGCCAGATATCTTCCGGATTCGCTTTCAACCGGATTTGAAATCCACATTCCAGAATCGTACCGCCAGCATATCCGGCATCACCGCAGTGCGCCCATTCCGGAGGACGATTCATCCCGGCATCAAACCAGCAGGAATCCACCTGGTTCTGAAGAATATCCTGAAGTGCAATGCGGATGCTTTCCTGGCAGGAAATCAGTTTTTGGGGGATCAAGTTCTGAATGTCATTATTGCGGCAGACTACCGGTACGCCAAGCCCTTCGGCCAACGGAATGGCAATGGAGGCTGGAACCGGTGTGATCAGATGAATCCAGTATGCACTCAGCCGGGGCGTAAACAGCGGAACCGGAATGATCCATCTTTTGGATAAATGGGCTTCCTGTGCATAAATCTGAATGATATCCCGGTAGGTCAGGATATCCGGACCGCCGATATCCAATATTTTTCCAGTCGTTTCCGGACAGTCCAGACATCCGGTAAGGTAGTTCAGCACATTTCCGATGGCAATCGGCTGGCATGGGGTGGATACCCACTTTGGGGTAATCATGACAGGCAGTCGCTCTGCCAGATACCGCAGAATTTCAAACGAAGCACTCCCTGAACCCAGAATCATGGCAGCCCGCAGTTCGGTGCACGGGACTGCGCCTGACTGCAGAATTTGACCGACCTCATGGCGGGAACGCAGATGAACGCTGAGGGTGCCTGAATTCGTTTCCCCCAGCCCTCCCAGATAAATGATTCGCGCCAGTCCGCCATGTTCCGCCGCTGCAACCATGTTTTTTGCGGAAATCCGGTCTGCCTCTGCAAAACGATGGCCTTGGGCATTCATGGAATGCACCAGAAAAAACGCGGCAAGACATCCTTTCGCAGCCTGTTTGAGGGAATCCAAATCCATCATATCAGCCTGAACCAGTTCCACGTGGGAATGTCCGGCCCAGGATCTGCAGCCAAGCTTGTCCAAAGACCGGGCCATGGCCCTCACCCGATACCCGTTTTTCAGCAGAAGCGGAATCAGCCGTCCTCCCACATATCCGGTCGCACCGGCGACCAGGACAGGTTTTTCTGTCATGAGTGTGCCTCATCGGTTATCGCAACCGCACTGTCCGGTGACGGAGCCGGGTCGGTCGATGAACCGACCTGATGAATATGCTGTTCCACCGGACCATTCAACAACTGCATGGATTCAATCCGGCATTCCAGAATTGCGACATCCGGATGATGCACGATTTCAATGAGATGGGGGTGTTGTTCGGCCATTTCTGCCAGTAACGGTGATGCATCGTTCAAATCCGCCACCAGTGTGCATTTTCCGGAAACGGTCAATGCCTGAATCTCATGGCGATCCTGATGGGACATGCGCGTGTCGACCAGAAAGCTGACGCTTGAATTGTCGCAAATTGCCCGATACTTCCGAGTCTGCTTCAGGGTAACAAAAAACAGTCGATCCCCATCCGCATTCGTGATATAGGCCATCAATGAACAATGGGGGATGTTTCCTATGCTGGTTGCCAGAACACCCATTGAGTGTGTCTTTAGTATCACTTTCATTTGTTGGATTATCATAAACACCTGAATTACGGGTTATGGGTTGGCGGAAACGCAGACGATCAAGGGCTTGATCGCGCCATGAAACGTATTTCTCACGCAAAGACGCAAAGAAAAAACACCTTTACGGTTCACTTAAACCGAAAAACCGAAAACATTTTCACGGTAACCCGCTCATGAACACTCAAATATCGGTTCCGGGCATTCGCATAAGGTCAGCCAATGATATGCCGATCAATCCAAATGGCCGGTTCGTTCTGTACTGGATGACTGCATTCAGACGGCCATCTTTCAATTTTTCGCTTCAGCGGTCCGCGGATCTGGCTACGAGGCTTCAAAAGCCCCTGATTGTTCTGGAGGCCCTTCGCTGTGATTATCCCTGGGCCAGCGATCGGTTTCACACCTTCATCCTTCAGGGCATGAAATGCAATCACCAGATATTTCAGAACACGCGGGTTCTTTATTATCCGTATGTCGAAACCCGACTGCACAGCGGCAAGGGGTTGCTGAAAGCCCTTGCCAGCCTGGCCTGTGTGGTGGTAACCGATGACTATCCGTGTTTTTTCCTTCCGAATATGGTGCGGGCCGCTTCTCGAATCTGTCCGGTCCGCCTGGAGATGATCGACTCCAACGGCATTTTTCCACTCCGTTCAACGGACAAGGTGTTTACGACCGCCTATTCCTTTCGCAGATGGATGCAAAAACATCTGCAGGATCATCTCTGCTGCGTTCCGGATCCCAACCCGTTGGACTCGGGCGTTTTCCCGCATGCCGAATCGCTCCCCAATGACATCATCGCGCAATGGCCCCAGGCATCGCCCCATCATCTGAATGCATCGCCGGATTTTCTCAGTACCCTTCCGATCGATCATTCGGTCAAACCGGTGGGGAGTCCGGGAGGATACGCCGCGGCGCATGAAAAACTGGAACGGTTTCTGGATTCACGAGAAACCTATCACCTGACCCGAAATCATCCGGATATGGATTCCACCAGTCAGTTATCTCCATATCTTCATTTTGGATTTATTTCAAGCCATGAAATTCTGGCAAGACTCATTCAGCGGGAATCCTGGTCAACAACCTGCCTGTCCAGGCAGGTAACCGGAAAGGCGTCCGGCTTTTGGGGAATGGGGGAAGGCGCCGAGGCATTTCTGGAAGAGCTGATCGTCTGGCGTGAAATCGGTTTTAACCGATCCTTCTTGCAGGATAGTTACGACCATTATCACACATTACCCGGATGGGTTAGGGCGACATTGTCAAGGCACGCAAATGATCCCCGACCTTATGAATATGATCTGATTGCGTTTGAAAATGCAAACACCCATGATTCATTATGGAATGCCGCTCAGAATCAGCTTGTTCGGGAAGGACGGATTCACAATTACCTGAGGATGATTTGGGGGAAAAAGATACTGCATTGGTCGCACTCGCCGGAAACCGCACTGTCCATCATGATCGAACTCAACAACCGGTATGCCCTGGATGGCAGAGATCCCAATTCATACTCTGGCATATTCTGGATTCTGGGTCGGTATGACCGGGCTTGGGGGCCGGAACGCCCGGTCTTCGGAACCGTCCGCTACATGAGTTCCAGGCGGACTGTGCAAAAAGTTCGTGTCAAAAATTATTTAAACCAATACAAACACGCTCAAAAAGACGGCTGACGGAAAGATGGTTGAATCAGCGATTTTTTGCTTGATACCACCTGTCCGTCAGGAAACATGTTAATTAAATTTTTTCAAAATACTGCTTTTCCGCACCACATTTAGGGCATACCCAGTCGTCCGGAAGGTCCGAAAAAGCGGTTCCGGGCGTAATGCCATTGTCCGGATCACCAATCGCCGGATCATACACATAACCACAGGGGCATTCGTATTTGTCCATTCAATTCTCCTTATCATAAAAAATTAATGATTAAGCCCAAGACAGCATGAAAATACAACCAAAAAACAACAGATGAAATCAGGTATACTGATAAAATTATATATCATTGTCTGTTTGTCAATTTCAAACCAAACCCGTCAATTTTTCGTGTGATAATTGACCGCTGAATTCGTTTCCACACGGGACCGCCTGAATGGAGATGATTTATCAAGGCAATTTGTTATTGAAAGAGTAACCGGAAAAGTTTAGAAGAATGACGGATCAGGATTGTCTTGCCCTTTCCTGGTTTCAAAATCTGTCAATTCAATACAATCAAAAGCACCATCAACAATGACAAACCCTGAAATAACCATTCGATTCGCGACGCGGGAAGATATTCCGCTGATACTTTCCCTGATTCGGGATCTGGCCGAATATGAAAAACTGCTGGCTGAAGTGGTCACCACAGAGCGCATTCTGAAAAAATCCCTTTTTGGAGACCGGAAAACCGCGGAAGTTCTGATTGGCAGCTACAGAGGCCACGCCGTTTCTTATGCGCTGTTTTTTCATAATTTTTCAACCTTTCTGGGGAAACCGGGAATCTATATAGAGGATTTGTACGTCAGGGAGGCGTTTCGCGGAAAAGGTATGGGAAAGGCCCTGTTTTCATATCTTGCAGGCATTGTGAAAGAGCGGGACTGTGGCCGGCTGGAATGGGCGGTTCTGAACTGGAACCATCCAGCCATTCAGTTTTATGAAAATTTGGGGGCAAGGCCAATGAATGGATGGACGGTTTATCGGCTGACCGGTCAGAAGCTGGAAGAATTAAGCAGTGGAAAATGAGGTGAAAGCGTTACGATTTGATTGAAAAGGACATTACCATGCCGAATTATCGATTCATGCCGGATATTCATTCAATTGACGACCTGACTGCACACCAGCTTAAAGGACTTCAGTGGACGATCTCCCATGCCTTTCAGCATTCACCGGAATACCGGGCCAAGCTGGAGCAGGCCAGCATTACACCAGAGGATATTCAGACACTTTCAGATATTCAAAAACTGCCATTCACCACGGCTGACGACCTTCGGGACGGATATCCGTTTCCGCTCAGATCGGTTCCGTTTGAAAAAATTGTTCGAATCCATTCCAGCAGCGGAACAACCGGCAAACGAAAAAATCTCTGTTACACACAGAAAGATGTGGATGACTGGTGCCATTTTTTTGCACGGGCCTATGAAATGGCAGGCGTCAATGAAACAGACCGGGTTCAGATCGCCGTCGGATATGGTGTATGGACAGCCGGTATCGGGTTTCAACTGGGCTGCGAAAAGCTGGGCGCAATGGCACTCCCGATTGGCCCCGGGAATGTTGATATGCAGTGTCAGTTTCTGGTGGATCTTCAGCCCACGGTATTGTGCTGCACCGCATCCATGGGTCTTCTGATGGCAGAGGAGGTCAATCGTCGGGGACTGATCAATCAAATCAATCTGAAAAAAGTCATCTATGGTTCGGAACGGGCCTCTGTCTCGATGCGAAAAAAGATATCTGAACTTCTGGGCAATGCCGAATTATTTGACATTCCGGGCATGACCGAGCTCTATGGCCCCGGAACCGGAATCGAATGCCCGGATCACGACTGCATCCATTTCTGGGGGGACTATTATATTCTTGAAATCGTTGATCCGGACACGCTGAAACCGCTTCCGGATGGGGAGTGGGGAGAAATGGTGGTGACCACACTCTGCAAAGAGGCGGTTCCCCTGATTCGATACCGGACACGGGACATCACCCGGATCATTCCGGGGGCCTGTACCTGTGGTTCGATTCTGCCCAGGCATTCCCGAATCCGGGGTCGAACCGACGATATGTTCAAGTTTCGGGCGGTGAACATCTACCCATCCACGATTGATCAGATCATTTCAACCATCTCCGGTCTGGGATCCGAATATCAGGTTCATCTGTATCAGGATGAATCCGAACGCGGTGTCATGCGCATTGTTGTGGAACGGGCCAGAGAAACCGGGGAAGAGGAGAATGCCGTTCTTGCCAGAGAGATGATTTATCAGGTCAAGCGAAAGGTGCTGGTAACCCCCCTGGTCGAGATTGTCCCATATGGGTCGCTACCCCGATCCGAACGAAAAAGCAAACGGGTATTTGATACCCGGATTCAGGATGATATTGTATAACAACCGATATATTTTGACATTGCCTCATGAATTTGATAGCGGTTTTCTGACGTCAGAATTCTGAAACATTTACATCAACCACATCAGCGAATGCATATTCCTGTTTCTGCTTTATCGGCCACCCCGGTATTCGTGTCAATTCAACCCCATTCAATCAAAAGGAGAATATGATGGCAAAGAAAATGACAATTGTTTTCACCCTGTTGTTTTTTGCGTTGGCGGCATCGGCACTTGCAGCAGAGCCCAAAAAAGGGGGTACTTTCATTTTTGGCCGCGGCGGCGATAGCGTGGGCCTTGATCCGGCCTATGAAACCGATGGCAATTCTTTCATGGTCTGCGACAATGTTCTGGAAGCCCTGGTCGAGTATGCGGACGAATCAACGTTGATCGAGCCAGGCCTTGCGGAGTCCTGGGATATTGCTGCCGATGGAAAGACCTACACCTTTCATCTGAAAAAAGGCGTCAAATTTCATGACGGCACACCATTCAATGCCGATGCGGTTGTTTTTTCATTGGGTCGCCAGATGAAAGAACGAAAGCTGAAGTATGTTGGAAAAGGCTGGGAAATTCCAGCCCAGGAAAGAACGCCGGAGTACTGGGTCACGATGGAGATGGACAACACGGTTGACAGCATCGAGGCAGTTGACGATCATACCGTGGTTTTTAAATTGAAACGGGTTGAAGCCCCATTTCTGGCCAACATGGGAATGGATTTTGCCGATATCATCAGCCCGACGGCATTCATGAAAAATCCCAAGGAATTTATTCGGAATCCGGTGGGAACCGGTCCGTTCAAATTTGTCAAATGGGTCAAGGATGATCAGATTGTTCTGGAACGAAATACCGAATACCACGGCAAAAAAGGCGGTCCCTATCTGGACAAGATTGTCTTCAGGGCCATTCCGGATAATTCTGTCCGATTTCTTGAACTCAAATCCGGCGGCATTCATATCTGCCAGTTTCCCAATGCGGCTGATATTCCCATGGCAGCCAAAGACCCCAGTCTGTATCTTCCCACCCAGCCCGGGATGAACATCGGTTATCTGTCTTTCAATCACACCAAACCACTCTGGCAGAATGTTCATATGAGAAAGGCCATTGCACTGGCCATCAACAAAAAAGCCATTGTTGACAATATCTATCAGGGAATGGGCCAGGTTGCCAAGAATCCGATTCCACCAACCATGTGGGGATACAATGATGCGATTCAGGATTATGCATTTGATCCCGAAGCGGCCAAAAAAGAGCTGGCACTGGCGGGTTTTCCCGAAGGGAATGGCTTGCCCGAAATTACGCTCTGGTCCATGCCCGTTGCCAGACCCTACAATCCGGAAGGGTTGAAGGTTGGCGTCGCCATGATTTCAGACCTGGCCAAAGTCGGCATCAAGGCCCGAATTGTCAGCTATGACTGGGGAACCTATCTGAAACGGCAGAAAGAACAGCCCGAAGACATGGATCTCTTCCAGCTCGGATGGACCGGCGACAACGGTGATCCGGACAATTTTCTGGCTGTCCTGTTTGATGGCCTGGCATCCCCCCAGGTTCGCACCCAGTGGAAAAATGAAGAATATCACAATCTGATGCTTCAGGGAAAGCAGACGATCGATCAGGCCAAACGGACCGAAATTTATCAAAAGGCCCTTCAGCTCATTCATGATGAATGCTCGGTTATTTCGATTGCCCATTCAACCGTGATCTGGCCGGCTCTGAAAAATGTCAAAAACTTCAAGCTCCACCCGACCTCATCGGTTCGAATGAAAGATGTCTGGCTGGAATAGACAGGGTATTTTCATCCCGTCGCCCCGAAGCCAATGCTTCGGGGCTTTTCCGGCGATACCATAACAACACAACGGCGCAGTCATGGTCTCATTTATACTCAGACGAATTCTGATGCTCTTCCCGACGCTTCTGGGGGTTTCGATCATCGTGTTTCTGATGCTCCATATCACCCCCGGTGATCCGGCGGAGCTGCTTCTTGGGGAGCGGGCCAACGAACAGGCACTGAACGAAATGCGGGAGTATCTCGGGCTCAACAGACCCCTGCATGAACAATACGGCCTGTTCCTGAAACGGCTGATCACCCTTGATCTGGGGGAAACCATCCGGACCCGGGAGAAAGTCTGGACCGAAATCGCGCAACGGTTTCCCGCGACCATCGAACTGTCCCTGGCAGCCATGATCATCAGTTGTTTTCTGGGGATCATTTTGGGCGTGGTTTCGGCAACCCGGCAATATTCCATTTTTGATTATCTCAGCATGATTGGTGCCCTGATCGGCGTCAGCATGCCCATTTTTTGGCTGGGTCTGGTGCTGATGCTGATTTTTTCCCTGGTTCTGGGATGGCTTCCCATGTCGGGCAGACTGACCATCGGCGTCGATCTGGAAACCATCACCAATTTTTATGTCATCGATGCCATCCTGACACGGAACTGGACGGCTTTTAAGGATGTGATCTGGCACCTGACCCTTCCGGCCATTACGCTCAGCACCATTCCCATGGCGATTGTGGCCCGGATGACCCGGTCCAGCATGCTGGATGTGCTGCGTCAGGACTATATCAAAACGGCCAAGGCCAAGGGTCTTTCCCATACGACCGTTATTTTCAAACATGCATTCCGGAATGCCCTGATTCCGGTTGTGACAACCATTGGCCTTCAGTTCGGTATCCTGATGGGCGGCGCAATTTTGACCGAGACCATTTTTGCCTGGCCTGGTGTGGGCAAATGGATGTTTGATGCGGTCATGCAGCGGGATTACATGGTCATTCAGGGCGGGACGATTTTTATCGCCGGGGTTTTTGTCCTGATAAACCTGTCCGTGGATCTTCTTTACGCGGTTATCAACCCCCGTATCAGCGTGAAATAGCCCATGACGACACCACCGAATTGTTCCGGATCCCCTGGCGAAGAGAGCCGCCATCCATTTTTTGATCAACTCGATCAGCTCTGGCGAAACAAAACTGCTATCGCAGGCTTGATAATCGTATTCTCATTCATTCTGATTGCGATTCTGGCACCGGTTATCAGTCCGCATGATCCCGTGGATGCATCCCTTTATGACCAGCTCAAGCCGCCGGTATGGTATCCGGCCGGAACCTGGAAAAACATCCTGGGAACAGACGATCTGGGTCGGGATATGCTGTCACGGCTGATTCATGGTGCGCGTGTTTCCCTGGTGGTATCCGTTGTCAGTGTGGGGATTGCCTTTGCGGTGGGTGTGATTCTGGGAGCAATTGCCGGTTTCTATAAAGGCTTTCGGGATACCCTGATCATGCGGGTCATGGACATACTTCTGTCTTTTCCCCATATTTTACTGGCCATTGTGGTGGTGGCCTATCTGGGCCCCAGCTTGCAGAACGCCATGATTGCCATTGGTATCATCTATATTCCCCGCTATGCCAGAATTGTTCGGGCATCTGTTCTGGAAGAATGCGAAAAGGATTATGTTACGGCGGCCCGGGCGATTGGTGCCAGAAACCTGCGTATTATTTTTATTGCCATTCTCCCCAACTGTCTGGGTCCGCTCATTGTTCAGACCACGCTGGGCTTTGCATCCGCAATATTGGATGCCGCGGCACTCAGTTTTCTGGGGCTGGGGGCCCAACCGCCCACACCGGAATGGGGGGCCATGATCGCATCGGGTCGCTCCATGATTTTACGGGCGTGGTGGGTCATGACCATGCCGGGTATTGCCATTCTGATGGCTGTTCTGGGCTTTAATCTGTTTGGAGACGGGCTGCGCGATGCCCTTGATCCGAGACTGAGAGACTGATCCCCATGACCGCCGAAATTCCTCTGTTAACCGTGTCTCACCTGACAACCTGTTTTTATATCCGGGGTCGGGAAATCCGGGCCGTGGATGATATCAATCTGAACATCCTGCGTGGCCAAACCCTGGGTCTGGTCGGAGAATCCGGCTGCGGCAAGAGTGTAACCGCCCACTCCATCATCCGGCTGATTCCAACGCCGCCAGGCAAAATTACCGCAGGCCGGATTGAATTCGAAGGGACCAACCTCCTGGAATTGTCGGAACGCGAGATGCGGTCCATTCGAGGCAACCGCATTTCCATGATTTTTCAAGAACCCATGACCTCGCTCAATCCGGTTTACACCGTGGGCAATCAGGTTGGTGAAACCATACGGGTCCACCAGAAACTGTCCAAAGCAGAAACCCGAAACCGGGTTATAGACGTGTTTCGGCTGGTAAAAATTCCGGCTCCGGAAAAAAGGATACACGATTTTCCCCATCAGATGAGCGGCGGCATGCGTCAGCGGGTGATGATCGCCATGGCGCTTGCCTGCAATCCCCGCCTGATGATTGCCGATGAACCCACAACGGCCCTGGATGTGACCATTCAGGCCCAGATTCTGAATCTGATGAACCAGTTGAAACAGGAAATGGAAGCATCCATTCTCTTCATTACCCATGATCTGGGCGTGATTGCAGAAATGGCCCAGCATGTGGCCGTGATGTATGCCGGACATGTGGTGGAATATACGGATGTCAAATCCCTTTTTGCAAATCCGAAGCACCCCTATACCATCGGCCTGTTGCACTCCATTCCGGTACTGGGCCAAAAGGTGGCCGGAAAGCGGCTTTCGGCCATTCCCGGAATGGTTCCGTCGCTCTTCAATCTGCCGTCGGGTTGCCGATTCAGTGACCGGTGTCCGGATGTGTTCGATGACTGCCGGAAAATCGAGCCTGATATGATAACTATCTGCCCCGGCCATGTCGCAAGGTGTTTGAAATATGCCTGACGCCCAATCCACACCGATCGTCCAAACGCAGAATCTGGTCAAGCATTACCCCATTCGCGGGGGCGTCTTCATGAAACAGATTGCCGCGGTTCGAGCGCTTGACGGTGTCAGCATCGATATTTTAAAGGGAGAAACCCTGGGACTGGTCGGGGAATCCGGTTGCGGCAAATCAACGCTGGGGCGCGCCATTCTTCGAATCGAGGAGCCGACATCGGGCCAGGTATTTTTTGAAGGCCAAAACATTCTGGAATGTTCGGCTGAGACCATGCGTCAGTTGCGCAGACAGATGCAGATCATTTTTCAGGATCCGTTTTCATCCCTGAATCCCAGAAAAACCATTTCTCAGATCATTGGTGAGCCGCTTCTGGTACATGGCGTCAAATCCCGAAGTGAACGGGATCACCGGGTCATGGAACTTCTGGATGTCGTGGGTCTTCGACCGGAACATATGCGGCGCTATCCCCACCAGTTTTCCGGCGGCCAGCGCCAGCGCATCGGTGTGGCCCGTGCTCTGGCCCTAAATCCCAAACTGATTATCTGTGATGAGGCCGTATCCGCCCTGGACGTGTCCATACAGGCCCAGGTCATCAATCTGTTGAAAGATCTTCAACAATCCTTTGGCCTGACCTATCTCTTCATTTCCCATGACCTGAGTGTAGTGGAGTATATCAGCGATCGCGTGGCGGTCATGTATCTGGGTAAACTGGTCGAAATCGCGGATAGCCGATCCCTGTATCAGAATCCCTGTCACCCCTATACTCAGGCACTTTTGTCCGCGTCACCCGTACCGGATCCGACTGTCAGGCGGGATCGAATCATTCTGAAAGGGGATGTCCCCAGTCCCATCGATCCCCCTTCCGGATGCCGGTTTCACACCCGCTGTCTCTATGCACAGGATATCTGTTCCAAACAGGAACCGGAGATGAAATCCATTGCCACAGGTCATGATGCAGCCTGCTTATTCGCTGGACAGCTCGCAATGTGATGGCTGACACAAACACCAGAATTATCGCCTCTTAACTCCTTCGATTTTTTGTGAAGACCAGCGGAACAGTATGAATTGGCACCCCTATTGGTTATATTTTTTCTTGATTTATCAAGATCATCTGGCTATATTATTGCAGTTTGAAGGGATGATAAACCAACGGCCCGATATGGACTGTCAGATGGGAAGGAGATGATATAGCTCCGTCTGGTTTGGAAGTCTATAAAAAATAAAATAGTCATTGACAGAAACCGTTTCCTTCTGTTAAAAATCAATTTTTTTATGGGCCGTTAACTCAGACGGTAGAGTATCTGCCTTTTAAGCAGAGAGTCGCTGGTTCGAGTCCAGCACGGCCCATCATATGCGTCCCCATCGTCTAGCCCGGCCCAGGACATCGGCCTTTCACGCCGACGACAGGGGTTCGAATCCCCTTGGGGACGCCAATTATTTCAAGTAGTTAGATAATTTAGTTTTTGTTATTATTTACGGACACCTCTGCGGACACCAAGCTTATCTTAATGTCCATCCAGAGGTTTCTGTTTTTTAATGATACTGCATTCTATAGACTTTCAGAAAAATAATTTTGCTGCGTTATCGGCCGGGGATGGCCGAAACAGGCATATCCCTTCCCTGCTGCCTTCCCAAAATCATTATCTGGAAAGCTAAATTACTGGCTGGCCGTGTTTGAACTGTTAACCGATCTAACTGAAAAAGATGTGAATATCTGCCTGACAGTTCTGGCTGCCGCAGGTATCTTCTGCCAGACATCCAGGCAATTGAACCGATGGACACTGTCGGTCAATGATGAGGATCGCGAAAAAGCCCTGTTTGAAATCGAAAGCTATTATCGGGAAAACAACCGCCTGATCCGTGATACGCCGGAAGATTCTTTGCCGCCCCTGGACTTTTCGTCCGGCATACTGGCCGCCCTTGTGATTTTAGCCTTCCATATTGCCATAATCCGGTACACTGGCATGGAATTTTTTTTGAACACATTCGGCGCCTCCGCATCGTCAATCCGTCATGGCGAGCTATACCGTATCGTAACTGCCCTGTTTCTTCATTCCAGCGCCATGCACCTGTTCGGAAATATGACCGGGCTGGTCTTTCTGGTTCCAGTTGTCTGCAGAATTCAGGGATTTGGGGCCGGGCTGCTGTCCATCCTGATTTCCGGTGCATTCGGCAATTATATCAATGCACACTTCTATCAGAAGGATCATCTGTCAATTGGCGCTTCGACAGCGGTTTTTGGCGCGGTCGGGATTCTGGTGGCGTATCGGTTTGTCATTGCCTTACGGTCACCCAGACAGCGGTTTAAAATCTGGATGCCCATCGGCAGCGGCCTGTGTCTTCTTGGATTGTTCAGTGCCGGAGAACATACAGACATTCTGGCGCATCTGTTCGGTTTTTCCTGTGGTATGGCAAGTGGTTACCTGTTTCATCGGATTCTGAAAGAACCACCTCGACCATTTTATCAGTATCTTGCATTTTCAGCGGTACTTTCAATCATCCTTCTTTCCTGGATAAGGGCATGGTGAGGGTATCGGAAATCAGCGTCATTCCCATGCCGGAAGGTGCGGAAAGCTGCTTTTCAATTCGATATTTTTCAAGCGCCAACTGGTTTTCCAGATGCAACCGGGACAGCCGGTATCGAAGGTGGATGATCCAGACGACAATTCCAGCCAAAACCACGGACGCCCCCAGAAAAAACCATTTAAATTCCCGGATCACATCGATGCTGATTCGAAAGGCATCACCCAGCAGGCTGGGAACCAACCAGAGAATCAGCACACCCAGCACAATAATGAACCCCAGGGAGAAGATGGAAAACCGTTGAAGGGAATGAAAGAACAAGCTGAAACTGAAACCGGCGAGTCCGGTTTGATTTTGGGAATCCGATAGGGGTGATGCAGATTCATCTTCTCCGTACATCAATGCCATATAGACACGCACCAGAAAAGACAGAAGCAGGATCAACCCCACCGGGATGCCGATAGCCGCAGCCAGCCATGCCCGAAAGGGAAACGGGCGGACATCGACATGGACACTGACCATATAGTTGTTCAGAGAACCGAATGTGTTTTCAAATGACTGTCTGTCATAGGTCGAAAGGACCTGACCCATGGTTTCATAGAAAACAGTTCCGGCTTTGTCGGATATGATGATTTTTGATTTGTTTCCGGTATGATTGACCGCCGCGATGCAGATGAAAAGCTCAAGCGCCAAAAATGCGATAATTGCGGCAATGAGAATGGTTTTTTGATAGGGGCTTTTTTCGATGAGGTCAAAAAGCCGTGTTTTTTGATGAGATGACATGTCGGATTCGGCGTTATGGTTTCAGGGTTTAAAAGTTATAGGGTTAGCCTGTCTGCTGCCGGTTAACGGGCTAACCCCTGAACAGGTTAACCCCCTACCGTTCCAAATCTCTTAAAACATCTTCATACCAGTCGGCCCGCTCTTTCAGCTTGATCAGCAACTGGTTTTTCTCCAGAGCAATGCCGGCCTGATGGGCCAGATGTTCCATCCACATAATATAATCGGAATCCGGCTCAAACTCAAACGGATAATAGAGTCGGAGCACGCCGGCAATTTCATCTCCAATTTTAACGGGGAGTCCGATAATGGCCTGAACATTTTCGGCTGCTGCCGCTTCTTTGTACTGAACGCGGGGATCAGTAGCGGCCCTGGAGATGATGACCGGCTGACCCGTTGCTGCTTCTCCCAGGCTTTGTCCGATAAAAATCGGTCCTTTGGACAAATAGCGTTCGCTGAGACCATATCGGACAACGTTTGACAGCGTACCGGTTTTTCGGTCAATGAGAAGAAGCGCGCTTGCTTTTGCCATGCCATATGTGGCGACACTTTTCAACAGGGAATTGAGGGCCTCTTTGGAATTGGTTGCGGGCATTCGCTGAATGTCTGAAACAGCCGCCTTCATGGATGCAAAATAAAACGCTTTCTTCAATGATAAACCGGCCTGAAGGCTGTAGGCTTTCAGCCAGTTGATTTCATCCAGGCTGAAATCTCTGGGCAGTCCAAAATAGATTCGAAGGGCACCCACCAGAGCACTGCCTGCGGCAAGCGGCAATCCCACAATGCAGCGGATGCCTTCCGACATCGCGGCATCCCGAAACTGAATTCGGGAATCCGTGCTGACATCCCGCACGATGACCGGCGTTTTGTCAATGGTTTCTCCCAGGCTTTTGCTGGGGCTGACAACACCTTTGGACCGGTATGCCTCGCTGAGTCCAAAGCTGGCCGACACCATCAGGTTTTCCTCGTTGGGGTTATACAACAGCAGACTTGCGCCGCGCCCGTCAAACAAAAGCGTTGCATGACGTACCACCGAATTTTCGGTTTTTTGAAGATCGAACGATTCGTGGATATCGGCAAGCGCATACAGATACCGGTGAAAAAATTCTGAATTGGGCATACGTTTTCTCCTTTCTATTCAGAAGAAAATCATTGGCAGAGAATTGATGGACAACCGATTCATCACTTTCTGTCGATCAGACAGGATTTTGCATAGCGTTGTCGGGATTTTCGGGCTGTTTCATTGGGTCTGGTAAAAGACAGCGCATGGGTGGTACACGCGCTGACACATGCCGGGAGTTGCCCTGCATCCACCCGGTTGCTGCATCCATCGCACTTGACCATCTTTCCGGTCATCTCGTTCAATTGCGGCACATGCCAGGGGCAGACGGCCACACAGGCACGGCATCCCACGCACAGTTCCCGAATGACCACCACCAGTCCATCTTCTTTCCGTTTGACAATGGCACCGGTCGGACAGATGGCCACACACCAGGGTTTTTCACAATGGAAGCAGGGTCTAAAAGCGGAAATCACCTGAACGGTCTCATCCACTTTATCCGGCCCAATGGTGATCAGAACCCCCGGCAGAACCTCTGCAGGCGTTTGATTGATGTTCTGGCAATGCAGCTCACAGGCCCCGCAGCTAATACATCGCTTGGGATCATACCGGATGGTATAATGACTCATGTCCTCTCCAAATTCCTGTTTTTCAACCCGCTTTGGCGACGGTAACAACGTGTTCCTGAAACGCCAGTCCACCGCCGTCCGGGTCCCGGATATCCAGTCCGCCAATCATGAGACGGTTGGCGGCCAACCCCTTTCCCATGGCCCGGGATTCAACCGGAAGGGTGCGACCAAAGCCGGGAACCATAAAAATAGCCTCGGGATGAATGAATTCCGTCAGACGGATTCTGATTGATCCGGAAAATGCACCGGAAGATACCGTCACAATCGTTCCGTTTTCAATACTTAGTTCAGCCGCCCTGACCCGATTCATCCATAGAATGTTTTCAGGCATTCGACTGTACAGCAGGGGATTGTTGATGGTGCGTCCGCCGCTCTGAAGTCCGCATCCGCCAACCGTCAGCCGGAAAAATCCAGACGGCAGACGTGGCTTTGGGGTGTAGGTCTTCAGGGATTCCAATCCCTGACGCTGCCAGTTGGTGCTGACCATCTCAATTTTCCCGGATTCTGTTGTAAACCGAAAATCACCTGGCAGTCCGTCATGTGGCAATTTCCCGCCAAATTCGACCAGACCTTTCCGGTCAAAATCTTGAACCCGGACGCCGGTGTCTGTCAGTTGCCAGGCCCAGATTGCATCGACCGTATCAAAGGCCAGGGCATCCATTCCCAGTTTTTTGGACAGACCCGACACAATTTCCCAGTCTGAACGGGTGTCAAACCGGGGGGCTGTACACCGCTGTCTGATCAGAAATGACGGATGGATGCCGTTTATCTGGCCCAGAACACTCTCCCGCTCCAGATACGGCGACAGGGGCAATATCAGATCGGCCTGCCAGGCAGTTTCTGACCACGCATCCGTGATACAGGCCAGAAAATCGAGTCTGTCCAGCCAGGATTTTACCACTGTTGGATCCGGCAGCTCGCCCAACGGATCAGACTGATAGGTCACACAGGCTTTGATTGGATAGGGGTCCCTGGTCTGTATGGCACGGAATGCCTCATGATAAAGACCAGGTCCGCCTATAAAAGCGGGATATTTCCAGCCAACCCCGTCCGCCCGTTTTTCAGTAACAGCCGGAAACAGATCGGACAGTCGTTTCAATCCAACCTGGCCGATGTCCTCGGGCTTCATGGCCAGAGAAAGACCGCCTGATGCACCAATGGAACCCAGAAGTGAATTGATGATAAAGATTGACCGGAAAACATGAAATGAATCGACATATCGGGAGGATTCACAGCCGGGATGCCAGATTGCATGGGGTGCGGCTTTGGCCAGATCGTGTGCCAGGGCCGTGATATCCGCAGCCCGAATGCCGGTCTCTTTTTCGGCAAGCTCCGGAGAAACCGGTTGGGTCAATTTATCCAGTTCATCGATATCCGCGATCCAGGTTTTGGCAAATGCCGGATCATACAGTTTTTCTTTCAGCAGAACATGAATGATGGCCAGATTGAGGGCATAATCCGAACCCGGCCGGATCATGAAAAACCGGTCGGCTTTCCCGGATGTCACGGTTGAACGGACATCGATCACCGTGAGTTTACAGCCGTTTTCCAGGCTGTCCAGCAAATCATTGGCCTGCTGAACATGAACCGAATCCAGCAGGTTTCTTGCCTGCAGAACCACATGCCGGGCTTTTTTCAAATCCGGCACCAACCGGTTATCGGTAAATCTGAACAAAGACAGGGCCGCGTGGTTCCGGTTGACGGCATGAAGCGCGTCTTCGGTCAAAAAATTGGGAGAACCAAGACCCCGAACAAACGCCTGTCGCAGATCGGAAAAAGGCCCGCCGGCGTCACTCCAGAGAAGGCTCTTTCCACCCTCAATGCTGCAAGCGGCTTTCAGATGATCTGCCGCATATCCATATGCATCTTCCCAGGATATCCGTCGCCATTTACCTTCTCCCCGCTCTCCGATGCGCAGCATGGGAAACTGGGGTCTTTCGTCATCGCGGACAAACGGAATACCTGCTGCCCCGCGCGTGCACAATGCACCCCGGATTCCGGGAATCTGCCGATTGCCGTGGATAAAGCGGCATTGGCCATTTTCCACCTCCACTTCAATCGGGCAGCGAACCGGACACATGCCGCAGACGCTGAAGACGGTTTGGTTGGTCATGCGTTCCTCCTGATATATCGAAAATATACGGCATTGGGACGATATAGGTTTAGGTTTAAAAAGGTATTTTTACGGTAAACGCTCATGATCAAGGGCTTACTCACCCCCAGATATGAAAATACCGGTCTTCCGTCATTCCGGGCTTGACCCGGTGGCTTTTCAAGGCGATAGCCGCAATCCAAGCGGTATGACTCAAAAGCTGTTGGACGGCATTCAGCCTGGCTGCTTATGGATTCCTGCGTTCGCAGGAATGACGGATGATGTGCATTTTCACGGTAAAGCGGCCAGACGCCCTTCACTGCCTACTGATCCCTAACCACTGATCACTGTTTTTCACGGTAAAAGCTGCCGTCCAGCAGCCTCTGCCCACTGATAAACCGTGGACGGGATAGTCCCCAGAATCAGGATCAGGCTGGCCAGAACACCGCCCCACACCATCCCCATGGCTGACTGGGGAACAATTGCGGCAGAATCGTCTGCTTCCTGGGTATAGGCATGCCGAATGAAGTTGAGGTAATAATAAATGGATATGGCGGTGTTGAGTGCGGCAACCACAATCAGCCAGTCATATCCCCGACCCCAGGCAGCACTCAGCAGGAACAGCTTGCCCATAAATCCGGCCGTGGGTGGCAGTCCGACCAGAGACAGGGCAGCGACAGCCAGAACAAAGGCCAGAAATGGCGCCCGTTTGTAAAGTCCGTTCAAATCGGTCAGACGCAGATTGCGGCCATCCGTGGACAATCGGCAGATCACCCAGAAGCAGGTCAGATTCATCAGCACATAAATCAGGCTGTAAAACCCGGCGGCGGCCAGTCCTTTGGCTGATCCGGCCACCAGGCCAATCATGATGTATCCGGCATGGGCTACGCTGGAATACCCCAGCATCCGCTTGACATCCTGCTGGGTCAGCGCGGCCAGATTGCCAAAAGTCATGGAAAACGCGCCCAGAAACGCCAGAACTGTTGTAATCTGAAGTCCGGGTTGCAGCATGGCAGCCAGCCGAATCAGAATCACCACGGCTCCCAGTTTGGGCAGGGTGGCGGCATAGGCTGCGGTTTCATTGCTGGTCCCGTCATACACATCCGGCGCCCAGAAATGAAAGGGAAACAGCGCCAGCTTGAAAAAAAATCCGACCATGAAAAGCGTCAATCCCATCACGCCCAGGGGGGCGGTATTCCAGGCCCATGATTTGGTTGATAAAATAGTCAGATAACTGGAATGCTGGTCCATCAGGATATAGGCCAGCCCGAACAGGGACAAGGCGGTTGCAGCGGCTCCAAACAGAATGTATTTGATACCGGCTTCAGATGCCCTGGGATCACTTGTCCGCATGGGAATCAGGGCATACAGGCTGTAAGAGGACAATTCCAGGGCCAGAAAAATGGTGATCATTTCGACCGAACTGGCCAGGCACATCAGGCCCAGGGCGCTTAAAGAAAGCAGCAAAAAATAATCGGTCTGTTTTTCAGGGGATAAGGTCGGCTGTCCCCCGGCATTCAGAACCGCGATAACAAACCCCAGGGATATGGCAAATTTGAAAAACTGGGACAATCCGTCAATCTGATAGGCTTCCCACAAAATGATTCCGCGCGATTCCAGGCTGAATCCGGCAACAACCAGACCGATCGCGGCAGCCAGAGGCAGCCAGCCGGCGGCATTCCACCACTGGGCGCCATCAGTTGCCGGGTGAGGGTTCAGGACGCTTTGCAGAAACAGTGCCAGAACTATGGCAATCTGAAACAGTTCCGGCAAAAAAAGGGCGATATCAACGGTCACGGAAAATCTCCTTTTTCAATCTCATTGCCTTATGGCTGCCGGGGATCGGGAAGATTCCCTGGCCATGTCGATGCGTTTGGCCGCATCGACCGGAATACCGGCCGTCATGGAGATCCGGCTGTGAAACTCCGTTAATATCCGTTTCAGCGTCGGATCCATGGCCTTGAGTGTCAGACCGGGTGACAGGCCGATATAAAAGACCAGAATCGCCAGGGGAACCAAATATCCCCATTCCCGGAAATTGAGATCCTTCCAATTTCCGGCAAGCGTCGGCGCGCCCCATGCCAGTTTCTGACCCAGACGCAGCATGTAGGCAGCTCCCAGAAGCACGCCGGGAACCACCGCAGCACCAATCCATGGTTTATCGGTGAACACGCCGATCAGCACCAGAAGCTCGCCGACAAAGCTGTTGGTACCGGGAAACCCGAGCGATGACAGGGCAAACAATCCAAAAAATCCCATGTAGGCCGGCAGATATTTTCCCAGCCCCATATTGTCCCTGATCTGCCGGCTGTGACTGCGCTCATAAATGCATCCCACCAGCATGAACAGCGCGCCGGTCGTGATGCCATGATTCAGCATGACCATCAGTGCCCCTTCCAGTCCCCGAATGGAAAAGAGAAAAATGCCCAGTGTCACAAACCCCATATGGGCCACGGATGAATAGGCGATCAGTTTTTTCATGTCCTGCTGACCCAGTGCAACAAATCCGCCGTATAAAATGGATGCGACGGATATGGCGATCATCATGGGTGCAAAATACAGACTGGCATCCGGTGCCAGGGGCAGACAAAACCGCAGAAAGCCATATGCGCCCATTTTCAGCAGAACCGATGCCAGCAGCACACTGCCTGCTGTCGGTGCCTCGACATGGGCTGCGGGAAGCCATGTGTGAAAGGGAAACATGGGAACCTTGATGGCAAAGGCAAAGGCCATGGCCAGAAAGGTCCAGCACTGAAAGGTGAATGAAAACGGTTTTGTTGAGAGTTCGGGGATGGAAAAGGATCCGCCTTCCAGATAAAACGCCACCATGGCCACCAGAAGCAGGGTGCTGCCCGCCAGCGTATAAATGAAAAACTTGAGTGATGCATATTTCCTGTCCGGTCCGCCCCAGACCGCGATCAGCAGGAACATGGGAACCAGCATGGCTTCCCAGAAGATATAGAACAGAACAAAATCCAGGGCCACAAAAACCCCTACACAGGCGGATGTCATCAGCATGAGGCTGACATGAAATTCCGTGATCCGTTTGCTGATATAGGTCCAGGAACACAATACACACAACGGGAGAAGTAATACAGTCAACATCACCATCAAGAGGCTGATGCCATCCATGCCCAGATGGTAATGAAGCCCCCACTGCGGAACCCATGGCGCCTTTTCCTGAAACTGATATCCGGAATAGGAAAGATCGAATCCAAACAGTGGAAGCGCCAGCAGAATCTCGATAAATCCGACACATAGAGAAAAAACACGGACGGTTTTTTCTCCGCGAAGGAAGGGAAGCGCGAGGCATGCCACTACCGGAAAAAAGATGAGAGCTGTCAGGACCGGCCACTCACTCATGCGGATTATTTCTCCATTTCACAAAAAAAACCAAACCATCCCAAAAACAGACAGCCCGATGATGATGGCGCCGGCCAGATAATCCTGAAGCCGGCCGGTTTGAACCCCGGTGCTTCCCTGACCCACATGCCGGACTCCCATGGCTGTGCCGTCCACCACACCGTCAATGATCTGTTTATCAAACCAGGAACTACCCGATGCGATTTTCAAAAAACCAACCAGACCGGCCCGGGCATAGAATTCACTCCACCAGAGATCGATCCGTTCCACAACGCCTCGGGCAAAGGCCAGAACGGTTCGGCCCACCAGCCGATAGACATAATCGAAATCCAGATTGATTTTGGCCTCTGGGACCAGCTTATGCCGAAGCAGATAAAATCCCAGACCCGTGAAACCCAGAAGCAGCAATGTCTGAAGAACATGCCAGGCCGTATAGGGGACATATTCAACCGGATTGGGAAGAAGTGTGTACAAAAAATTCGGATACACACCGATGACAAAACACAGAATGCCCCCTATGGCCATGGCCGCATACATGTTGATCGGCACCGGCTTCAACGGGATGCCGCAGTCGGGTTTTGAAAACCAGGCAAAATATGGCAGTTTGATGCCCACAGACAGAAATGTGCCCACAGCGGCAATTTCCATGCCCAGTGCCAGCCAGGTATGATGGGCCTCAGCCGCACCGGTGATGGTCATGGTCTTGCTGACAAATCCGGAAAACAGCGGAAAGCCGGAAATACTGACCGCCGCCACCATATACCAGGCAAAGGCCCAGGGCAGGCGTTTGAACAAACCGCCCAACTCCGACAGTTTGGCGGTTCCTGCCGCATACAACAGTGTTCCGGCCCCCATGAACAACAGTCCCTTGTACAGGATATGGGCATAGGCATGGGCGCAGGCCCCGTTGACCGTCATGGCCGTGCCGATCCCCACGCCGGCCACCATGTATCCGACCTGGGACACGATATGATAGGCCAGAATGCGGCGGGCATTGTTTTCAATGGTCGCATAGATGACCCCGTAAATGGTCATCAGGGTTCCCATGATCGCCAGAATTTCAAATCCGGCAAATCCGCGCAGCAGAACATAAACGGCTGTCTTGGTGGTAAAGGCACTCATGAACACGGCCCCGGTCACCGTGGCCTCGGGATAGGCATCCGGCAACCACGCATGAAGGGGAATGACCGCGGCATTGACACAAAATCCCAGCATAATGAAAATGTCATAAAGCCTGGTATTGGCCGGATCCGCAGCATCAAAAGCAAATGTCCCGGTGGCCTGATGGCGAAGCAGCAGGCCTGCCAGAAGCAGCAATCCGCCCATGATATGAAACAGGAAATAGCGGTATCCGGCCCGGGTCGAGGCAGGCAGGCGCCTGAGCCAGATCAGAAAGGTGGAGGCAACACTCATTGTCTCCCAGAAAATGAACAGCGTGACATAGTCCCGTGCAAACACACAGCCGAATGCACCGGCGATATACATGCAGGCCGCCACATGCTGAAAGCGGTCTTCCACATGCCAGGCAAAAATGAATCCGATCAGGGCCTGAATGGCAAACACATGGGCAAACACCGTGGATAACGCATCCACCCGGCCCAGACCCAGGGACTGGTTTAGCCACCCAAACTGCGCATAATCGCCTGTCTGCATGGCAAGGACGCTGAAAATGGCCAGAATGGCAGCGACCGGCGGAAACCATCGCCCGATCCGGCCCGGCGTCATCCACACGACAAGGGCGCAGATCACAAAAAAGCTGGATGGATGAAAAAACGGGCTCACAATGTCACCTTTCTCGGCAGGCCAATGACGTTAATTGTTTTTGTCATAATAATCCTCATCTTTTCCCAACACGGTATGGGCAAGTCCCTTTGCCCCCCTGGCCAGAAGGATCGCGCCTGCCACGCCAAATAATGCCCAGAATCCGGGAATGGTTTCCAGACCAAAATGGGGATGATGCGGCCGGATGAACACATTCAGAGCGACCAGCAATCCAAGACTGGCAAAAAACAGAAGCCGAAGTTTTTTGACAAGGGGCGCTCGCGCTCCCGTATCTGGCAGCTTGGTCGGTGAAACATCGGATTGGGATTTGGTCATTTGTATCTCTCTTGTCTATAAGCCTTTAAGAGCGTGAATAAACTGAAGGAATATCTCCGGATAAAGCCCCAGAACCACACTGGCCATTGCGGTAAAGCACAGGGGGATGACCATGAAAAGCGGGGCTTCATGATACTGGTTCAAATCGATGCCAGGTGATGGCGCTTCAAAAAACGCCTTGAAGATAACCGGCGTAAAATATGCCGCATTTAAAATGGTGCTTGAAAGAAGTGCTGCCAGCAGCGCGTAGTGTCCGGCGGACACCGCGCCGTTGACCATGAACCATTTGCTGACAAAACCGCACACAGGCGGGACACCGATCATGGATAGCGATGCAATGGCAAACGCGCCGAACGTCCAGGGCAGTCGCCGGCCCATTCCCCCCATCAGACTGATTTTTTTCTGGTGCGTTGCCACGTAAATTGCGCCGGCTGTAAAAAAGAGCGTGATCTTGCTGAAGGCATGATTGGCAATGTGTAACACCCCGCCGGTCACGGCCAACGGGGTCAGCATCGAAACCCCCAGAACCACATAGGAAAGCTGGCTGACCGTGGAATAGGCCAATCTGGCCTTCAGATCATCCTTGGTCAGGGCAATGACGGATGCCAGAACAATGGTTGTCGCCGCAAACACGGCGGTGATGTCTCCGAGACCCAGTGTGTCCATCAGGTTGACGCCAAAACCGGACAAAAGCACGCGGCAGATGGAAAACACACCGGCCTTGACAACTGCCACGGCGTGAAGCAGGGCGGAAACAGGCGTGGGCGCCACCATGGCGGACGGCAGCCAGTTGTGAAGCGGCATGATGGCCGCCTTGGCCAAACCCGCAACATACAGTCCATAGGTGATGCGGACCAGCCAGGGATCTGCATCTGCGGGGAAAATACCGGATGCAATATCGCCCAGTTTAAAATCCAGGGTGCCGCACAGCACATAGGTCAGAATCATGGCCGGCAGCAGAAACAGTTTGGAGGTTCCCATCAGATAGACCAGATATTTCCGGGCACCGTGATAGGCCTCTTCATCCTGATGATGGGCGACCAGGGGATAGGTGAAGACCGTGATGACTTCATAGAAGAGATACAGGGTAAAGACATTGGCCGACATGGCCACGCCGACCGCACCAAATATGGCGATGGCAAAACAGAAATAATACCGGGTCTGGGCGTGTTCCTTCAGGGATCGCATGTAACCGATGTTGTAGGCCGTGGCCAGAATCCACAGAAACGAAGCGATCAGCGCAAAAATAAGCGTCAACCCGTCTACCCCCAGTTTGACCTCGACTCCGGGAAGAATCACAAACAGGGAACAGGTCAGAATCTTGCCGTCAAGCACCTGGGGGACAAACATCAGAATACTGAAAAAGGCCAGGATACCGGCGCCGAACGATACGCCTTCCCGCACATTGATGTTGCGCCGGAACAGCCAGATCGCAGCCGGTGACAAACCGGTAAACAGAAGCGGCCAGATCAGGGCGCTGGTTTCCATCATCATGTTCTAACCCCGCAGCATGGTCAACCGGTCGCTTTCAGATGTACCGGATCGTTTTGCAATCACCAGAATCATGGCCAGAACCAGTGTGGCTTCCGCAGCCGCCAGTCCCATGACCAGAAGTGCACCGAGCTGTCCCAGCTCATCGGCTGCAGGCGTCAGCCGGCTGGATGCAACCAGGGCAAGACCAGCGCCGTTTAACATCAGCTCCACCGAAATCAGCATGCCGATCAGGGTCTTTCTACCGATCAGGCCATACAATCCGATACCCAGCAGAATCAGGGCCGACAGATGAAACAATACCAGAGGACTCATCCGCTTTTTCTCCTCTCAAATCCCAGCAGCACCGCGCCGACCATTGCGGCCAGCAGTACCACGGAAATCAGTTCAAACGCCAGGGCATAGGGTCCGACAAGCTGCTGCCCCAGACGATCCAGCGGCACTTCCGGCTTCAGGGCCATGACTGCAGGCGCCCGCTGGACGATCATTCCGGCCAGAATACCCGCAGGCATCAGGCCGCTCAAAATGGCCGTGATGGACCGGTATCGGGATCTGAAATGGCTGCCCTCTGATCCAGCTTCGCCATCAGGTGCACGGGTCAGCATGATGGCAAAAAAAATCAATACACTGACCGCACCCACATAGATCAGTATCTGCATCAGGGCCATGAATGGTGCGGCCATCAGCAGATACATGCCGGCCACGCCAAAAAGGGTCAGAATTAGGCCTAAAAGGGACCGTACCAGGTTCTGGCATCGAACCGCAGCCACTGCGCCGGCAATGATCAGCGTGAGATACAGCCCGTATGCAACAATGGCAAGATTTTCCATGATTCCCCAATGTGATATTTCAAATTTCAGATTTGAGATTTCAAATCCGGCTGAAGTTGTCTTCGTATATGGCAAAGCAATAAACGATGAATTCCTGTATATCTTTGCCCCTTTGCTCCTCTGCCCCTTTCTTTACCTTCGAAACCGCTGGAGCAGATCCATCTGAAACAGCTTCCGGTCTGTTCCGGCCAGATAGACATTATCCGAAAACCGGATGGCATCCACCGGGCAGATCTGAACACACTGACCGCACAGGCTGCACAGGCTGTAATTCAGATCATAACTGTCCAGAATCCGGTCAATTTTATCCGGTGGCGGACTCTGGTGAATGGAACCCGGTGATCTGATTTCAGGAGACAGAAACAGGCCGTCATCCAAAGGGTCTGCCTCATAGCCTGCCACATGCATGCCAATGGCGATACAGCCGGATGGACAGATATCCCGGCAGCGCATGCACAGGATGCATTTGGGCATATCCGGATCGGCATCATTGGGCGTCAGCTCGATATGGCCCCGGTAAGTCGCCAGGTTATCAACGGTTTGCCGCGGATAATGAACCGTCAGCCAGGGTTTGCACAACTCGACGCCGGTAATTTTCAGGCCAACAACCAGGCTCCACAGGCCTTTCAGGGTTTTTGCAACATGCTTCATGTTCAGCTCACCACCTTGACGATCAGCGCCGTGATGACCAGGTTGATCAATCCCAGAGGAATCAGGTATTTCCAGCAGATATTCAGCAACTGGTCAAAGCGGACCCGGGGAAACGTCCAGCGAAACCAGACCATGACAAACAGCAGTCCGGACAGCTTGGCCATGAACCACCAGTGGCCCGGGAAAACCGGTGCCCCCCACCCTCCCAGAAACAAGGCCGTGGCGACGGCACAGATCACGGCCATATAGGTATATTCTGCCAGGAAAAAAAGCCCGAATCCCATGCCCGAATACTCGGTGTGAAATCCGGCGGTCAACTCGCTTTCGGCTTCCGGAAGATCGAATGGCGCCCGGTTGGTTTCCGCAAGACCGGAAATAAAAAAGATCAGAAAAGCCAGGGGCTGACAGAACACGTTCCAGGACAGAACACTGCGTGCCTGGGACTCGACAATGGATGTCAGATTGAATGATCCGGTCTGAAACGCAATTGACAGAACCGCCAGAAGAAGCGGAATTTCATAGGCGACCGACTGGGACACGGCACGGGCCGATCCCAGAAGACTGTATTTGTTGTTGGAGCCCCATCCGGCAAGGCACAGGGCCAGGGTGTTCAGTCCGGAGAATGTCAGCACCAGAATCAGTCCCAGATTCACTTCCATACCGGTCAGAACCGGTCCAAACGGAATGGGCAGAATGCAGACAACCGCAGATCCCAGTGACAGAATGGGCGCCATCCAGAACAGAAGTTTGTCCGCACCCATTGGCGAGACCAGTTGCTTGCTGATCAGCTTGCCCGCATCGGCAAATGACTGAAGAATACCATGGGGCCCAACCTCAAACGGCCCGGGCCTGCGCTGGATAAACCCGGCCACTTTTCGTTCCACATACACCATGACCAATCCCAATGCGCCCACAAAGGCCATGGTCAACACCATTGCCGCGATCAGGCGTCCAAATGGATGGGTCAGTATTGCCGTTACAGCCGCTATCATCGGTCGATCTCCGGAATCACCAGATCCAGACTGCCCAGAATGGACAGGGCATCTGCCAGAATTGTCCCCCGTGCCAGTTCCGCAAACACATGCAGGTTGGAAAATCCAGGTGCACGCAGTTTGATCCGGTAGGGTTTGGGTGTGCCATCACTCAAGACATACATACCAATCTTGCCACGGGCGCCTTCCACTGCAAAATAGACCTCGCCTTTGGGTGGAATTATCCGCTCCGGAAGATCGGGGCTGATATGGGGACCCTCTGGGAGCATGTCCAGCGCCTGTCCGATGATCCGGATGCTTTGGGACATTTCTGCCATCCGCACATCATACCGGTCCATGGCATCCCCGTTTTTGCCGATTGGAATATCGAAATCAAACCGGTCATAAACCGAATAGGGCTCGGTTTTCCGGACATCATAGGCCATGCCGGATCCCCGAAGCACCGGTCCCGTGGCGCCGTATCGCCGGGCCATTTCCACGGACATCACGCCGATATCCTCGCACCGGCCCCGCAAAATCATGTTTTCGGTTACCAGATCGTGATACATGGGCAGCCGTTTTTTGAAGTCCGCCAGAAACTCCCGCGTCATCTGAATGAAGGTGTCATCGATATCGGCCGACACCCCCCCAAACCGGTAATAGCAATAGGTCAGGCGGGAGCCGGTCACGATCTGGAGGATGTCCATCAGTCGCTCGCGATCGGCAAATGCATACACGATGGGGGTAAACGCCCCCAGATCCAGAAGGTAGGCGCCCCACCACAGCAGATGGGACGAAATCCGGTTCAACTCGCAGGTGATGACCCGAATGTATTCGGCCCGGGGCGGAACCCGCAACCCCATCAGTTTTTCCACGGCCCCCACATAGGCCCAGTTCCAGGCCAGGGCGTGCAGATAATCCACCCGGCCCATGTTGGGCAGATATTGCTGCCAGGTCTTGACCTCTCCCATCTTTTCATGCATGCGATGGATATAGCCCAAAACCGGTTCACACCGCTTGACATATTCGCCATCCATTTCAACAATCAGCCGAAGCACCCCGTGTGTGGCCGGATGCTGGGGCCCGATATTTAAAATCAGTGTATCCCCGTCTGCGGCGGATTCCACGCTCATGGGTGAGAAACGGGATGTGTAATAATCCCCGGTCAGTCTGGATGGCGTACCGGATGTCATGGCATCAACTTTCCACAGCCGCTTCAAAAGCAGCGATTTCATACTGCTCGAAATGTCGTTCAAGCAGCCTGCGGGCCAGATTTCTTCGGGAACAGGACGGGCAAACCGAGACATTGGGAACGGGCACGCCGGATTCGCCGGCCCGGTTCATGACCAGATTCAGATCGATGACCGGCCCGAAATAAATGCCGCAACTGGTGCAGCGCCGCAATGGAATCCGGGATGTTTCTTTTCCCTTGACCAATACGCGTCGGAATCCATCTATATCTTCGATTCGTATGGCATTGACCGGACATATTTGCGCGCAGGCCCCGCATCCAATGCAATCCGGTGACAGACGGCCCATGAATGTATCCACCGTGATTTCAACACCGCGTCCGGACAGCGACAGGACATTGCCGCCAACCCGTTCACAGACGCGGGCGCAGAGTCCGCACATGATACATCCCTTGTCATCTGCCGGAAACCGGTTCACATCCGCCCCGTACCGATCGGCCAGATCTTTTAGAACCGTTGAACCCGGACACCGGGAGGACAGCAGTTCGATGGCCATTTTTCGGCCCTGTCTCAACCGGGGTGTGTCGGTATGAATTTCCGCATCCCCGCGAAGAGGATAGTTGCAGGATGTGACCAGGCGCGTGCGGCGGTGTTCAGTCAATTCCACGGTACAGACCCGGCACATGCCGGCTGGTTCCAGGCCCGGAACATGGCAGAGTGTCGGGATATCGATGCCATTGCGGCGGGCTACCTCCACAATGGTCTGGCCCGGTTCCGCCATGACCTCTTTTCCGTCCATGATGATTTTCATGCGTGGGATCCTTTTACTGTAAAAATCCAGGATTCAGGATTCAAAATTCAGTAGAAAATCGTTAGAAATCATTTACAGGATTCGTATTGCATCGAATTTGCAACCCTTGTAGCATTCCATGCACTTGATGCACAAATCCTGATGAATCGTATGGGGTTTCTTTTTCTCGCCGGAAATGGCCTTTGCCGGACAGCGTTTCTTGCACACACCGCAACCGGTGCAGGTTTCCGGAACAATTTCATAATGGAACAGGGTTTTGCAGACACCAGCCGGGCATTTTTTATCCCGAATGTGGGATTCGTACTCTTCCCGAAAATATTTGATGGTGGAAAGGACCGGGTTTGCCGCAGACGTTCCCAAGCCACACAGGGAAAAACTGTTGGTGTATGTGCCGATCTCTTCCAGCAGTTCAATATCCCCTTCCCGGCCGTTTCCTTCGGTGATTCGGGTCAGGATTTGACGCATGTGCGTCAATCCTTCCCGGCAGGGGGTGCACTGACCACAGGACTCCTCGACCAGAAAATTGATAAAATACCGGGAGACCTCGACCATACACGTGTTTTCATCCATGACAATCATGCCGCCGGACCCCATCATGGACCCGATTTCAGCCAGTTTGCCAAAGCCCACATTAATATCGATGAACCGTCCGGGTATGGGAATGCATCCACCCGATGGGCCACCGGTCTGAACCGCCTTGAGCTGTTTTTTATTGGGAATGCCGCCGCCGATGTTGAATACGATTTCCCGAAGGGATGTGCCCATCGGCACTTCCACCAGGCCCACGTTATTCACGTTTCCGGTCAGCGAAAAAACCTTGGTTCCGGCGGATCGCTCGGTTCCAAAGGTGGTGTACCACTGGCCGCCCCGAAGAATGATTTCCGGAATGTTGGCATAGGTTTCCACATTGTTCAGATTGGACGGGCTGTCCCGGAATCCTTTTTCCGTAGACCGGATATATTTGGCCCGGGGTCTTCCCACTTTTCCTTCCAGAGAAGACATCAGGGCGGATGATTCGCCACAGACAAACGCACCAGCGCCTGTCGAGACCGATACACGAAAATTGAAGCCGGTTCCCAGAATATTCAGACCCAGAAGCCCCATGTTTTCGGCCTGACGAATGGCATTGGACAGGGTTTGAACCGCCAGCGGATATTCCATGCGGACATACAGAAAGCCCCGATCGGAACCGATGGCATATGCGGCGATTGCCATGCCTTCCAGAACCGCATGCGGGTCACCTTCCATGACCGATGCATCCATGAACGCACCGGGATCACCCTCGTCGCCGTTGCAAATCACATAATGACGGCCTGACTGTTTGGCGCATGATTCCCATTTGATGCCGGTCGGAAAGCCGGCACCACCCCGGCCCCGCAGCTTGGACACCTTGATTTCCTCGATGACCTGCTGCGGTGTTGTTTCCTTCAGAACATAGGCCAGGGCTTCATAGGCCCCATTGGCTATGGCATCCTGAATGTCAAAGGGATCAATTTTGCCAACCCGTTTCAGCACCAGCTTGGTCTGTCTGGCAAAAAATGGAATGTCGCTGACCTTTTCGATGGATTCCTTTGAATCCTGGGGTTTAAACAGAAAGCGGGGGATGATTTCACCACCAAGAATGGTCTTTTGAACGATTTCCTCGGCGTCTTCCGGCTTGACCCGCTGATAAAACAGATTTTGCGGGAGAATGGTCAAAAGTGGGCCGCGGGAGCAGAATCCGTGACATCCGGTCCGTTTGACTTCCGGCATGACACGAATATCAGCTCCGGCCTTCTCTACAGCCGCCTTCATGGATGCCAGCAGATTCAGGCTCCCGATGGCCTTGCAGCCGGTGCCGCAGCAGACCAGAATCCGGGGGGCATTTGAATCCAGGGTGTCGATCAGGGTTTCACGGTATCGGGTAAACGCCTCGATACTGGCCAATTGGGCTGTCCGGACCGTATCCGATGCGGTATTGGGTTCTGTCGCCATTTTATCTCCGCTATTCGGCGTTGATGTTCTCGATCAGTTCATTCAATAGACCTACGGTCGCCTTGGGATGGTAAGTCTCATCCATCACGACAACCGGCGCTACGGCGCAGGCTCCCAGACAGTTCACGGTTTCCATGGTGATTTCCATGTCCGGAGTTGTCATTCCGGGCTCGATTCCCAGTTTTCCGGCCACATGCCGAACCATGCCACCACTACCTTTCAGGTGGCAGGCAGTTCCGGTACAGATATGCAGAATATGTTTGCCTTTGGGGACCAGGCTGAAGGACGCGTAAAATGTGGCAACTTCGTATATCCGGATGACCGGTACGCCAAGGACCTGCCCCAGGTAGAGCAGAGCCGGTTCCGGCAGAAAATGATAATACCGCTGAATGGCCTGCATCATCATGATCATTTTTTCACGCATCCCGCCGTATTCTTCCTGGATGATCCGGTCCAGAACCACAAAGTCCACCTCGGGTTCCTGACAGATCACATGTGTTTCTGACATGCTGTCCTCCAAAAAAGAGATTTCAAATTTGAAATTTGAAATTTTAGATTTTAAGCAGGTTCAATTTCCTTCAAACTGAGGCATTGCGTGGTGCACACGGTCACGCATACGGGTTTCAATCCCTGATCCAGACGATCCTTGCACAGATCACATTTGACAACTTTTTCGGTCTGGTGATTCCACTGGACAGCCCCCCACGGACACGCCACCACACAGGCTTTGCACCCCACACACAACTCGGTATCCACATAGACAACACCATCCGATTCGCGCTTTTTCATGGCCCGGGTCGGGCAGGCAGCGACACATGCCGGATTTTCACAATGAAAGCATCCCATATATACATAGGCTTCACGGGGAAGGCCGCGAACCGTTCGGGGGCCAAGCATGACAATCTGGCACAGACGCGGTCCATCCGGAAGCTGCTTGTTTTCCTTGCAGTAAACCTCACAGCTTAAACAACCGATACACCGGTCCAGGTTCTGAATGATGGAATAGGTACTCATTCTGTGCTCCTTGCAGATAAATTACTATCGACTTCCAGATACACCGACATCACCTTACCCGTCAACGGTCTGACGTAATGGAATCAGGCTGTAGAAAGGTCTGCGTCCCGATTGTTTAACCAGCGGATGCGTCCCCAAATCGTCCGGAAGCAGAAGCGGTTTCAGATTGGGATGGTTTTCAAACACCACCCCAAAAAAATCGAAGCATTCCCGTTCATGCCAGTCCGCCCCGCTGAAAATACCGGAGATGGATGGTGCGGTTCGGGGTTCATGGGGTGTAATCATTCTGAGTACCACGCGCAGGGATACATCATAGCGGTCAAAATGGTAGACCAGCATGATCCCTTCCACCAAATCCACTCCGGTTATGTCTTCCAGAAAATAGCCATCATCAAATAAAAGCTGGACGGCGGGCATCAGGTCTTCTACTTCCAGGGCCAGATCAACGTGGCATCCGGTGGTCGCGTAATCACAGATGGTTTTGCGCCAGGACCGGATTCGAGAAAATTCATCCAGCAGATTATTTTGAGAAAGGGCGTTCATGAGAGGATATTCTTCCCCGGAACGGGCCAGAAGCGGCGTCCGGTCAGTTTTTTCTGAAGCTCAAACAGTCCTTCCAGCAGTCCTTCGGGTCTGGGTGGGCATCCCGGCACATACACATCAACCGGAATGAGCTGGTCCACACCCTCGACAATGCCATATTGTCCCTCAAACGAAAAGGGCCCGCCGGAGATGGCGCAGTTACCAAGTGCCATGACCCACTTGGGGGCCGGCATCTGTTCATAAAGCCTGACGACGGCCGGCGCCATTTTCCGTGAAACGGTTCCAGCGACGATCAACAGATCGGATTGTCGGGGAGACGGGCGAAACGCTTCGGCACCAAACCGGGCAATGTCAAATCGGGCCATGCCCACCGCCATCATTTCGATGGCGCAGCAGGCCAGGCCGAATGTCATGGGCCAGAATGACATGGACCGACACAGATCCAGAATCTGCTGAACCGGCTTGATATTGATCACCGGCGGATCGATCTGTGTGTCGGCAGGAGTTAAAAAGAGATTTTTCTCGGCCACGTAAAGACTCCCTTACGCCAGAAATAGACAACCGCAAGCGCCAGAATGCCTATAAAAATCATGAGCTCCCAAAAGATGGCCCAACCCGGGCTGTTGGGATAGAAGGCCGCAACCGGAAACAGGTAAAGGACATCGACGTCAAAGGCAAGAAAGAGAAGGGCATAAAAATAATAATTGATGCCAAAACGGACATGGGCAGAGCCATGGGGGGGGATGCCGCATTCATAGGGAAGATCCAGGTCTTTTGCCCGACTTCGGGGGGCCAGGAGTCGGGCACCGATCAACGGCAGGGATCCCAAAAGGACTCCTGCCACCAGAAACAGAATGATCGCCAGATTCAACCAACTGAATTCCATTCATTCCTCATTTTCACTGTCTGTTAGAAAACAATCGACTCGAAGAAGAGAAGTAAAAAATGTGAATCAGTCTAAAATAATTATACACTAAATGAATGCCATTTATTTTTGTAAGGGTTTTTACATCCCTGAAAACACGTTTGTCAAGGAAGTTTTTCGGCTTCGAGCTGTAAAAACAATTCTGTTGATACATATCGGGTGTTTTTTCCATTGCCGGTCCGCTTCAAAAATCCCATTTTAACCATGGTTTGCAGGTCATAAAGAGAGGTTCGATCGGTCAATTCATGCCCAAACAATTGCTGATATTCCTGCCGGGTCATTTCTCCTTTTCGGGCAATGACCGGAAGCGCCTTCAACTGTCTATCATTTAACCCTTTTTTGACCTGAGTTGGCGGTTGCTTCTTTTGAGGTCGTCTTTTGGGAGACGTTTTTCTTTCCGGAGCAGGCGTCACCGCTTTGGTTTCATCGATTCCATTTGTCTTGATTTCCTCAAGTCGAATATCTTCGGTTTGAATCACATCGCTTTCCACCATGGCCACCGCACGGGTGATACAGTTTTTCAGTTCGCGAACATTTCCCGGCCAGTTGTAATTTTTCAGTCGCTCCAATGCCCCCTTGCTGAGCCCAATATCTTTCTTCTGCATTTTTTCAGAGGCATCCCGAATAAAACAGTCCACCAGAGCCGGAATATCTTCTTTGTGATCCCGTAACGGTGGTGTGGTGATGGAGATTACCTTCAACCGGAAATACAGATCTTCACGAAATATTCCCCGATCGATCAGGGATTTGAGATCTTCATTGGTGGCAGATATCAGTCGAACATCAATATCGATTTCCTGATCGGATCCAAGCGGCTTGATTTTCTGGATCGACAGGGTTCTGAGCAGAGCCTGCTGAACCCTGGGTGAGGCGTTTCCAATTTCATCCAGAAATAACGTTCCCTGATTTGCAGCCAGAAATGCACCGTTTCGATCCGTCTTCGCATCGGAAAATGCACCCTTGATATGTCCGTACAACGCATCGAGCAGCAGGTTTTCATCCAGGGCACCACAGTTGAGGGTGATAAACGGAGATTCCCGCCTTCTGCTGTTATAATGAATGGCCTCCGCGGTTAACTGCTTTCCGGTTCCGGTTTCTCCGATAATCAGTACGTCCGCATCCACACTGGAAGCCTTCAGGATTTCAGACTTCAGGGATTCGAGGGAGTTGCCAAATCCAACCAGTTCATTCAGGACCGCAGATGAATGGGATGGCATATCCGGAAGCTCATCCTCCAATCGAACTTTTTCGCGTTGTTCCGCAACCTGAATATGCCTGTCCTTGAGACGGATTTCAGTTAACTGGTTTTTCATCGCCAGTATCATTCGATTGATTGCGTTTTTCAGCATCGCGGTTTCCATATCCAGCTCCGGAACACTGATTTCCTTCAACGGTTTTGACATGTCCAATTGGGACACGGATTGCGCCAGATTGAAAATAGGCCGGGTGATTCGACGACCGATCAGAATAATTGCCATCGTAATGATCAGCGCGCTGCAAATGGTGATGATAAGGAGGATGTCATATTGTCGCATTTGAGCAGCCAGTTTGAGCCTGGAACGATCCATATAGGCAATGCCAAAGACAATTTCCCGATCAGCGGAGGAATGGGTGCCGAATCGGACCGGCGCATATGCCAGACAGGAATTGTCGCTTAGAAACTGGGTTTCATTTCCTTTTTCATTCACCGATATCGAGCCGACCTGACCGGACTGAACACCGGCAACGATTTTCCAGAAGGTTTCATACTCGGAACCGGGTCTGAATGCGTTTTCAAATCCAGGCTTTCCCAGCGTGCCGGACATTCCCTGTCGAATCCGCTCAGTGGAGAGTTCTGCAAATTTGTCATCAGGGGTTTCGGATTGAAAAAGTATCCAGCCACGGCGGTCGAATACATAACTGTAACGGATTTCAGATGTTCGGGGAAAGGCATGCAGCGGGGATTGATTGGAATTGTATAGTGAAAGAATATTTCTCAGATGATACCCGTCAAGTCCAAGAATGATAAATCCTTGCGTTTTCCCATCTGCAGTGATGATGGGAGCCGCCATTCGAAAAACAACACTACTCAGAACATGTCCGTTCTGATCCATTGGCAGCGGATAAAAGGTTGAGGAAATATCGGATAGATAAATCTGATCGGGTTTTAACGTACGAATATGCTCGAACATGATCAACGGATTGGGTTTAACGTCAGAAATGGTGTCGGATCTGATTTCAAAAATGGATGGCCCAAGATTTAACAGAAAAAATCGATTGGGATTGTCCGTACCGATGAAAGCCAATTCCCGATAATAATTTGTCCCGAAACGTTTATGATTTTCCAGAAATTTTCTGGCTTCATCCACAGAAATCGCGGATTGTGCCAGTGCGATCAGATCGAGTCGGGACCTCTCGATAAACTGCTCGATTTCATGTGCCTGAGCCAGACAAATCAGCCGTGATGACCGTTCCAGGGCCAGACTCAGGAACTGGGAAGAGAACCAGTTGGAAACAAATCCGGTCAGAAGCAGAATAAGGATAACAGGCGGCAGGATCGTAACTATCAGCTTGTTCCTGATCCGCCATCCCGCAAACTGATCGAGAATCGAGGATATACTTGAATCAGCGTAATCGCGAAAAATGAGACCCATATCATTGCGCCATTATTGATAACAGAATCAGATGGTCATTATTCAGAATTCATTGATCTTTCAATATCGGGTGTATCCCGAAAATGCAATAAAAAAATCGTAAAACATCGGCCGATCTTTTTCGCGAAATTCATTCTTCTTTTTTTTCGCGAAAATATTTCTGGAAACGATCAAAATAGATCGGCACATTTTTCGTGAACAATGTGTACCGAATTTGCTCAAAAAATTATATCTATCTGAATTAAAATATAAATTATGACTTTAATCCATTGTGTGATCAATCTGGCATGAATTGTGCTAAATTCCATGTCAAATCGAATCTCGAAATTTGCACAGCTACAGTGAGGAAACAAACAGTTTACTATTCGAAAAAGGAGGCAGCACATGAAAATTCTGGTGGCACTTGACAACTCGGAGTACTCTTTTCAGGCACTCCAAAAGGCAACCGCAATGGCCAAATTGGAAAATGCCAGTTTGACCATCATCACCGTTTACCCCGATTTTCTGGAGGTGGCCGAAATTCCACAAAAAGTGCGTGACGTCATGTTTCAGCAGGCATCTGAAATCATGACAAAAGGCAAATCCCTTGTTGAAAAGGCAGGCATCACCCCGATTACCGTCATTGAGGCAGGGCCATCTGCGTCAGACAATATTGTGGATTATGCCAAAAAAAATGGAATCGATCTGATTGTTATGGGTCACAAAAGCAAATCGGGAATCGAACGACTCCTGGTTGGCAGTGTTGCCGGAAAAGTAGTGGCGTATGCTCCCTGTTCGGTCCTTGTTGTCCGATAGTGATTAAAAAAAATCCTGAAATGGAGGCGCTTACATGAAAAGTATTTTATCGAAATGCATTAATCATTTTTCTGTAATTCTTTACGGTGGAATGGCATTGATATTGTTTCTTCCATCCCTGGTTCTGGCTGCCGGCGGTGGTGACATTGCACCGCTGGTCATTGTCGCTGATACCCGTCATTTACCGGCATTTGAAGCCTGGTGGGCCAATCTGTACAACGAAAGCCATGTCTATTTTACATTGGTCACCGTTATTCTTATTCCCCTGATAGGTGTCATATTCGGCACAATCGCCGATTGGTTAATGAGCTTTATCGGGCTCGATCTGAAATCACGGGAACTGTCGGAGCATTGATATCCGAATCAATTCATGTTTAAGGAGGGTTTCGTATGGAATGGTTATATATAATGATGCCTATTGCCGGCGTTAAAATATTCTGGCCCGGATTGATTATTCTGGGTGTAGGAGTTGGTGTGATTGGTGGATTTTTTGGAATGGGCGGGGCCTGGATGGTGACACCAGGGCTGAATATTCTGGGTTTTCCCATGGCCTTTGCCATTGGGACCGATATTGCCCATATGGCTGGAAAATCGCTTATTTCCACCATGCGTCATGGAAAATTCGGTAATGTGGATTATAAGCTCGGCCTGATCATGCTTGTGGGCACCGTTGTCGGCTTTGAGATCGGGGCGCAGATGGTCATGTGGATGGAGCGGTTGGGAAATGTCGAAAAAGTGGTTCGCTGGATCTATCTGGTTCTTCTGTTTTTGATTGCCTGGATGGTTTTTCACGATGTCAACAAAAAAATGTCAAAAGACCGGGCTGCCATAAAAGCAGGTAAAGAAGTGGATGCGCTGAGTACCGGAATCGAGTGGCATAAAACGCTTCACAAGATAAAAATTCCCCCCATGGTCCATTTGAAAGTGGCCGGGATCTACTGTTCCGCATGGCTTCCTATCTTTGTCAGTTTCCTGACCGGCTGGCTGGCAGGTATTCTCGGCATCGGCGGTGGTCTGATCCGCATGCCGGCGCTGATTTATTTTATCGGTTGTCCGACACATGTAGCGGTTGGAACCGATTTGTTCGAGGTGGCAATTTCCGGTCTGTACGGTGCTGCAACGTATACATTTAAAGGAAGAACCGAACTGGTAGCCGCTATTATCATGCTGGTTGGTGCGGCAATGGGTGCTCAGGTCGGCTCTGTGGCCACCAAATATATCAAAGGGTACGGCATCCGGATCGCTTTTGGAGTTGCTGTCATTGGTTGTGCGGTTTCGATTCTGATGAAGCTTATTGCCAAAATGTATCCGGCCTATGCCGTTATGCTGGATAATGGCGCAACCGCGTTGATTTTGGGACTGGTCAGTGCACTCTCGCTTTATATCATTTTCGCCTTTATCAAAGGCGCCAAGCGGGAACTGGCCATGAAAAAAGCATCCGCCTGATTGGAAATACGCCATCAAAAGCCACCATTCATTCCTCCCTTTTTTCTGAGGGAGGAGTGAACGATTCCAAACAAAATGACCATAAGGAGTAGATATGAATAGAACTGTTTATTTCGCGATGATCGCAGCCATCTTTTTATCAGTGGCTCTTGCCGGATGTGCCGAGCAAGGACAGGTGGATCAGGGCCGGGTAATTGACTATGACAAAGCAAAAGGACTGGCCACGCTCATCCGGGATGCCAAGCATGAAGCCCAGAACCCGGACTACAGCCACCTGCCGCCGGTTGTCTATCAAAAACCGGTCAATCCCAAGGAGATGGGGGCAGAACCCAAAGCCGGCGGCAGAATGAAATTGGACACCAAAAACAAACAAATTATTATTTTTGACAAAGCAACCCAGAATTTTAAAACCATACAGTATACGCCGATTGACGAGCAGGAAAATATTGATAAAAAACACCCGCTGGTATATGATAAAGACCAGGACAAATCCAAACAGTTTCCGATTATTGACAGGGAAAAGAAACAAATTACCATTTATTCCGGACGTCAAAAGATATTGACCACGTTCAGTGTGCCAGAAGAATATTTTGCACTTCCGGATAACACTTGGGACTCCGGCGATGAAGTCCGCATCTACTACAAAGTTGAGGGCAAGGCGCTACGGTTTATGAATATCAGCAAAACCGATATCTTCAAAAAATAGAAGTCAGAATTCAGTCGTCAGAATTCAGAATGCATCAAGGACCACTTCATCGTGGCAATGATTCCCCCTCTTGACATTCTGAATTCTGATGCCAATTTCAAAATTTAAATCCAGCATGGGAGCCTATAATGAATGTAATCGATTTTGAGTCGGACAGTACGCCTCAAAAACAAATGAACTTTCGGCAAAAAATGGTCGTATTGGCCATTGATCTCTTGATGGTGGTTGAATTGTGCATCGGCATGTATGCGGCATCCCTGTCGCCGGATTCGTTTACCACCAGTTTTCTTAAAACATTCATCTGTTTTCTGGTTCCCACACTGGTTGTTGGAATTTTTCTGATTCGCCGATTCAAATCTGACCCCCCTTCCTTTGCCTGATGACAGTAAAACGACTGCTCGCAATTCGAAGCATTTCCGGAAAAGTCGGCGCCATCTTATGCGCAGTCATTGCATTGATTCTGATCGATTCGCTCATTTCCCGTTTCAAAGAGCCGTTCAATGTCATTTATGTTGCCAAGGGCGGCAGCCATACAGTAACCGGTGTGCTTCCGGAGCAGGTAAAAACCCTGGACGATATTCTGGGTGTATCAGAAACCCCCCGAATCTCTGTTGAATTTCAGGAAATCTTTTCCGGATTCTGGCTGGGAAATCCCATGTGGCGGGGAACCATCATCACCTCCCCTGATGCAGATCCGGGTGAATATCAAATCAAAATCCGCAGCCGATATCAGTTGACATTCAATCCGGCCCTGATCTATGCGATTCGCATTTATCCGGATGAACTAACCCTCCAAAAAAGTCATGGCCCCTTTCTTAAGCGGCGTTTTGGAATTCAGGCCAGCCATGCCGCTTTGACCCTGTTCCCTGCGCTGGGTATGATTGTCCTTCTCAATTATCTGCTGTCTGGCCGTCTGGAAAAACGCATGGCCGATATGGGCAGGGCTGAGATTTTCATGATTAAACAGTCCGGAAACGGGTTTCGGTTTGCCTTTTCTTTGGGGACATGCCATGGTGTCCGGGTAGGTGAAACAGTCGATATCCTGGATTCGGGTGAAACAATAATTGCCCGGGCCATTATCCTGGAATCCAATCCGAATGACGCCATCGCTGAAACGGATTCGCCACTTGATATCAGGCAAACCACCCTGATTCAAAGACGGATTCACGGTTAACCGGTTAAATATTTCATGCGCTTATGACCAAGGACTTGACCGCCCCCGGATATAAAAATGACATCCACCGCTTCTCCCC